>ENA-OPCA01000041-OPCA01000041.1-human-gut-metagenome-genome-assembly--contig:-NODE-41-length-111506-cov-6.176033_pt1 | contig 111506 bp, 91 predicted proteins | sample MGYA00241076_ERZ501468 | MGnify/ENA primary metagenome ERZ501468 (study PRJEB25962, sample SAMEA2042633) | human gut metagenome | biome: human gut; feature: human-associated habitat; material: faeces... | reverse complement strand
CGACAACGTCAGAAGCTCCGCTTTTCTATTTTTGGTGCTTTCGACAATGTCAGAAGCTCCACTTTTCTATTTTTGGTGCTTTCGACAACGTCAGAAGCTCCGCTTTTCTATTTTTGGTGCTTTCGACAATGTCAGAAGCTCCACTTTTCTATTTTTGGTACTTTCGACAATGTCAGAAGTTCCACTTTTCTATTTCCTGAAGGTGCGATTGTACTCCCTGATGATTGTTATCCAGCCGATAAGCTTCTTCCAGATAGGTTTGGGCAACAGTTGTTTCTCCTAATCCTAAATGGCCTAATCCCATCAGGTAATTACAATGGATGACATTCTTCTTGTCCATATCATCTTCCCAGATCTGTAAGTCTGGTAAAGAAACGGCAAAATAATCCATCTTGAATATATCGAAAAGATGTTTCTCTCCATAATCGATCAATGCATGGAAGCGGCCTTTCGCCTCGTCTGTGCGTCCTAATTTGAGTAAGGCTAAGCCTTGATAGAAAATCTTATCCGGTTTCTGGTCGTTGTAATACATGGCAGCTGCAGGTTGGCGGTTACCTTGAGTGGCAGCTTCCCAGCAAGTTTTTGCTTCAGCAGTACGTCCCATCGCATCAAGGATACAACCTTTGTAGTAGTTGAAATCATTCTCTTGTGCGCCCTGTAGTTTTCCTTCTCCCAGATGATGTGGATAAACATAACATTCGTTGATACGGGTCAATGCCTCTTCATACCGGCCTTCTTTCATATATTGCTTTACCAATTCAAGACGTGCCAGCTGATATTGTGCCGTTACTTTGCCTTCTCCTCCTTCCCATGGATGGAATTTCCGGGCATCAATCCATTGGATCGCTTCTTCATACCGTCCCAGTTGGTTGAGCAAGGTAGCATATTCCAGATATAAATCATCCCGAAGGGTGACAATCTCTTTATGCTGGTTCAGGAAGTTGAAACGCTGGTTATGATCATAGTTCATGCGTTTATGTAACTGATCCAGTTCCATCAGCAGGCGGGCATCAGAAGGATCCAACGCATAAGCCTTTTCCTGTAGGTTGACGGCCTCTTCTTTCCGTCCCAGTTTGTTGAAATAAGCCAAAGCCAGGTTACGTAAAACTGTTGGGAACGCATCATTGATCTGTACCGAAGTTTCCCAAGCCGAAATTGCTTCTGCATATTGCCGTTTGTCGTACCAGATATTTCCCAGATAATACAAAGCTTTGGAAGCTTTCGGATTATGACGGATGATTGCTTGCAAGGCAAGAATCGCTTCCAAGGTGTTGGGGAAGCATCCGTCGATAGGCGAAAATTCTGCATCTTGGATAGCTGCTGTCGCCATGGCATTGTCCCCAGTCTGTAATTGACACCAAGCGAAATAATAAAGAAGCATCACCGGGCTGTCAGTCACGTTTGCCAGTGCTGTCGTAATTACCGCCTTGGCTTCATCCCATAAACCGGCAGAGATGTAGTCGGTGGCTAATTCTTCATAATTGTGGGCATCGTGGCGGATGATTTGTTCGAACGATTCCATCACTTTCTCATCCTGTGTCAATAGATACTTCTCGAACAGGCAACCGAAGTTAAATGCGTCTATTTGCAGAGATTCTTCAGCTAAGCGCAAGGCTTCTTCTGTTTTACCCGACAGACGTAAGATGGCTGTTTTCAGGTGGCGTCCGCGCAGACTGTGCCAGTTTCGCAACAAGGATTTGTCGATTTCATACAAAGCATTTTCCCAATCTTTTCGGATAACAGAGATCTGAGCCAACGAGAAATATCCGGCATCTTGCCAGGCTCCGTTCCAACAGGCTTTGTAGAAGGCATCGTAGGCTTCGTCTAATTTTCCCTGATATTTCAGAGATAATCCGAGATTATAAGATGGTTCACCGTCATACGGATTCGGATTCCGTTCTGTCAGTCGTTTGATGGCGTTTCGCAAATAAGGTTCAGCCTTCGCAAACTGTCCTTTCCGGATCAGCCAAAGTCCCATGGCGTTGTTTGAACGTACATCCAACGGATCCCGTTTCAAGGCTTCTTGGTAATAATCTACCGGAGAATAAGTTGCATGGCGGTATTGTTCCAGATGTAATCCTGTCAAATACAATTGTTCAATAGTAGGCACATCTTTCGGGTCGAGGGCAGCCTTGGCAGGATCGGGTAATTCTTTTACGCCATCCGGTTCGGGTTCCCAATCCAGAATCTTGCGCCCTGTTTCGTTATATATCCATACTTTCACCGCTTTCATGTCGGTAACCGGAACCTGTTGTTCAAAGACTTTTTCCGGAGAAAGGGTAATGATGTGATGCCATACTTCATGATCTGCTTGCTGGATACTTATCTGTACATTGGGCAGATAGCGGGTAGCGAATAATTTCAAGACAGCCTTTCCGTCTATCTCTTCCAGATTCATCAGTAAGTCAGAAGACGCATTCTTAACGACTCCCAATTCGCGATAAGGCATGAAGTATTGTGTGAATGTCTTCTCTTCATAGGGTTGCAACCAGGTGAAGTCGGGTTGGTTATCCGTATAAACACCTGTCATCAGTTCGATATATGGGCCATCTGCATCTGTCAGATTACGATCCCAAGCCTGACCAAAGTCTCCATTTCCCCAGGTCCATTGTTTCTTTCCCGGAGAGATGTGATGATTGGCTACGTGCAGAACACCGGCACGGGTATCATTCTCATAGCCTCCTACGAAGTTATACTTGGAGTTGACCGCCATATAAGAAGTCGGTACCGGAATATTCTTATATCGGGAAATATCTACTCCTGCTGAATAATCCATTTTATAATAGGTACCGGTTGCGATCGGATAACGGGAAACATCTCGCTTTCCATGATCGAATACCGCATGTACGTCACCTGGGAAGACAGACTGATAATGTTCATTGACGGCTACTGCCGGGTTTGCCCACCATAAGAACGTCTGTGGAATCGGTGTTGGATTATAAAGTCTTCCCTGAATTTCCAGAACAGCCCGACCCGGACGTAGGATAAATCCTGCCATTCCTTTTTGATGGAACATCCGTTCCCGTTCATTTACCCAAACGATGGCACTGCCGTCTTCTTTCCGTTCAATGGTATAATCTACCGGCATAAAGGTACTTGGACGATGATGCTGAGGCCAGTTGAATTCGATACCTCCTGAAATCCAAGGTCCGGCCAATCCTACCAATGCCGGTTTGATGACATGATTGTAATAGATGAAATGGCGTTGCTTGATCTTGTCATAGGCCATTTGGACACGACCTCCCAGTTCGGGAAGGATCATTACTTTGATATATTCGTTTTCAAGAAACAAGGCATGATACGTCTTGTCCGTACATGTATCAGAGATCTTCTCAATGACCGGATACGGATAAACGACTCCGCTGCTTCCCTGGTAAACACGTTTTTCCAGAAACATAGGACTTTTTTCCGGCTTCCCGGCTTCATAGGTTGGGAGAACAATATCTTCTTCCCACACTTTTACTGCTGTTGACATATAAATTGGATTTTATCGATTTCTTTATTTCACTAATTCTTTCTCAATCTCACCGAGTGTTTTCCCTTTTGTTTCAGGAAGCTTTATACGGATAAACAGACCTCCGGCCAGACAGATTTGACCATAGAGCCAGAAAGTACCTGAAGCTCCGGCTGTTTCGTTTAAGATTGGGAATGTATAAGTCAGGATAAAACAGGCAACCCACAGGAAGAAGGTGGATAAAGCCATGGCCATTCCTCGGATACGTGCCGGGAAGATTTCAGAAAGAACAACCCATACTACCGGAGCTAACGACATGGCGTAGCAGGCAATGGCTAAAACAACCAGTAATAACATGGGCCATCCACTGAATCCGAAGTAATAGCAGGTCCCTAATATCAAGTAGATAAGTGTCAATCCTGCTGAACCGATCAGCATCAGACTGCGCCGTCCGAGTTTATCGACAGTGTAAATGGCAACGAACGTAAAGATTACATTGGTGATTCCTGTGACAACGATGTTCATCAATACATCCGATACGGCATAACCGGCTGCAGAAAAGATCTCATGAGCATAATTAAAGATGACGTTGATGCCACACCATTGTTGGAAAATGGCCAGGACGATTCCGATAAGCAATACATTTCGAACATCCGGCTTGGCCAATGCTTTCCAATGTACTTCTTCTGTCTTTGTCTGCGTAGCTTGTCTGGCATCGGTTAAAGTCTGTTCGGCAAATTTATCTCCGCCAATCCGTACCAAGATCCGTCGGGCTTTCTCTTCTTGTCCGAAAGCGGCCAGCCAGCGGGGACTTTCTGGAATGATGAAAGCCAGGATAAAGAACAATACAGCCGGTATTAATTCTGCCCAAAACATCCAGCGCCAGGCCCATTCGATACCATCAGCAGTCAGTGTTCCATCTGGAGCTGTAAAACCATCTCCAATCAACCAGTTGGCTATCTGAGCAAATAAGATTCCTAATACGATTGTCAATTGATTCAGAGAAACCAGTTTTCCGCGGATGGAGGCAGGTGATACTTCGGCAATATAGACCGGAGAGACATTCGAAGCAATACCGATTCCCAGTCCGCCGATAATCCGATAGATGATGAACCAGTTGAAATCACTGGTAGCTCCGGTTCCAACTGCTGATAGGATAAACAGGAAGGCTGCCATGATCAACATCTTCTTTCGTCCGTAACGGTCGCTCCATTTACCGGATAACAAGGCTCCGACCAGACAACCGATGAGAGCGCTACTCATGGCCCATCCCCGTAAAGCTGCTGAGTTCTCCAATTGGAAAAAAGGTTCATAAAAAATCTTTGCTCCTCCGATGACTACCCAATCGTAACCGAAGAGCAATCCTCCCATTGCCGATACCAGGCAAATCAGAAGTAAATAAGCTGTTGTTTGTTTCATAAAAGCTAAGTTTATACGTTGATTAGTTTTTGAGTTTTTCAGGTTAGAACTCATTTGCAAATTAACGTCATTTCTCCCAAACAAGGAATAGATAATTTATCGGTGAAGATGGACTATTTTTCGATAAATGTCGTATGTTTGCAGATAGAACATCAAACCATGGAAAACATGATCAAACGAAAAGACGGATTCAACGGAGAACGAGCCTTAGTCCTTCCTGCTTCGATTGTCAAAGAATTGGAAGCAGATGTGGTAGCTTCTATCCTGTATATAACAGACATCGGGTATTATCCAAAGGCTTGGCATCATTTTCGGGAGCGGACAGAACCGATCGATCAGTATGTCTTTATCTATTGTATGGAAGGCGAAGGCTGGTATCGGTTACGAGACCATGAATATAAGATTACTTCCAACCAATATTTTATCTTGCCTGCCGGTGAACCGCATGCTTATGGTGCCAACGCGGAAAATCCATGGACAATTTATTGGATTCACTTCAAAGGTAAGTTGGCTTCGGAGTTTACCCGTCAGGCCGCTTCTCCAATTGAAATCAAACCCGGTATCCATTCTCGTATCAGTAATCGGATCGATTTGTTTGAAGAGATTTTTCATACCTTGGAGATGGGATACAGTCGTGAAAACTTATTGTATGCTTGCTCGATCTTTTATCATTACTTAGGTACCTTGCGCTATTTGCAACAGTACAGAGATGTGGCATCAGGAGATAAAGAAAAGACTGATATCATCACGGCTGCCATTCATTTTATGAAGGAGAATATCGAAAAGAAACTGTCTTTAGGTGAAATAGCCCAGCATATAGGTTATTCGCCTTCTCATTTCTCCGTTTTGTTCAATCAACGAACCGGTTATCCGCCGCTGACTTATTTTAATCAACTTAAGATACAGAAAGCATGTCAGTTACTCGATTTTACAGATATGAAAATCAATCAGATTTGTTATAAGATTGGTATTGGAGACAGTTACTATTTTTCTCGTCTGTTTCATAAAGTAATGGGCATGTCTCCAATGAAATATAAAAAAATGAAGAAAGGATAATGAGGTATAAGTCTGAATTTTTATTATCTTAGCGACGATAGGAGCTACAAAAGGTCAACAATCTTAGATTCTTAACTAACATTTAAATATCAATTATTATGAAACACATTTACAAGAACCTCATGATTTGGGTAGTATCACTTTTCGGCATGTCATTAACTGCCCAAACCGTTGCTGATAAACACAAGGCAATGTTACCACAGTCAGGAAAGCTACAATGGGAAAAAACTGTAAAAGCAATGCCCGATCCACAAATGCCGGTTACTCGTATATTGCATGATCGGATGAGTCAGTCTGTTATTTCCCGTTCAGCATCATTACGCGCTACTACTACCCAGGCGATGCAATTGGATAGTATCATCGATTGTAGCGCCAAAGGCGAAAAACAAAGCAAATATGTTTATCAATACAATGCTCAGGGAAAAATTACAGAGAAATTAGAATATTCTTGGAATGATCAGGGTTGGATTCCCAATAGTCGTTATTTGTATGAGTATGATGCAAATGGAAATTGCTTATCGAATGTATACTATAAGCTTAATGGTTCTGATTGGCGATTATTTTCGAAGGAAGTTTCTACCTACGATAGTGCAAATAATCTAACCAGTATTACAGAGAATTATTACAATACAGCGGAAGAAATAACTTCTCAGTATTATACTGAATATAACTCAAAGGGGGCTCAAACTAAATATGAATATAAAGAATTGAGAAATGGGGTATTGACACTAACTTTACGAGATCAATATAGCTATGATTCTGCTAATCGACTAACCCATGCCGAGTCTCAATTTTTGGATGAAAACGGAGAATGGCATTTTATTTTATATGTTGATAACGAATATAATTCACAAGGAAAACCAATCCTATACGAAAATTATTCTTGGAATGCCGATGAGGGTAAACTCTTTCTGTTTGAAGGATATTACACCCAATATGATGATATGGGACGCAATATATATAACGAGCAAAAGAATTGGAATGGCAGTGGGTATGAAAGGGTTGTTTTTAGAGTTGATTATGATGAGAATAACAAGATAATTCTTAAAGAAGATTTACGGGACAATCCGGATGAGTATATGCACTCTATAGAAGAATATACATATGCAGATGATGATTTATCTTCAACATCAAATTTGAAAGATACTCTTATCCGGAAAGATAGTGGAAGTAAAGAGGTCACTTTTACAAGTACTGATTACAAATACAACGACCAAGGACGTTTGCTCTTGAAAGAGACTTTTGATGTTGACCCGGAAACAGAACAACGTGGCACAAAAATTTCTTCTATGGAAATGACTTATGACTCGCTGAGTCGTATTACGGCTATGATCAGTAGCTTTTATGAAAACAATTCTATTTCGGATCGTGACAAAACGGAATATGAATATATTGATGATAATGGAAATTATATTGAAAGCTATTATAACTGGGATAATGAAAGCAAAGACTGGATATTGTCTTACAAAACTAAACGTGAATATGTGCAAACCGGAGTAGAAAGCTATTATTACCAAGATTCAAGCTGGGACGAAGAATCCGGGAAATGGATAGTTACAATTGGATATAAGGTTGAATACGAGGGAGATAGTAATAATTATACTCAAATGGAATATAGCTGGAGTAAAGATGCCGGAGATTGGGTTATCAATTATGGATATAAATACGTTGATGAAACGGATGGCGAAAGTTACACTCATATCGATGCTGAATATGATGTAACAAATAATAATTGGAATATATTCTATTCAGATAAGGCAGAGGCAACAGAAGGCAACCCGATGATAATTAAACGATATTATCTTCCGGAAAATGATCTTGAAAACTGGCAAATGTATGGTATAGATTATTATTATTACTCTGAATCAAGTGTTGCCAATGAAGCGATCCAGGCTGTAGATGCCCGTATTTATACGCGTCCGGGTACAATTCATGTAGATATGGAAGGCAAGGCAGCCTTGTCTGTTTATGCGGCGAACGGTGCTTGCTGTTATCAGTCATCTATCAGTGGTTCGACGGATGTTTCTAACCTGCAACGAGGAATCTATTTCGTCGTACTGCAAAGTGATTCTGGAACAAAGAAAGTAAAGGTATTGGTCAAATAAATAACCGAAGAGGTATTTAGAAGTACTTTCTGGTAAAATAACGGCTGTTGGTTATCATTCCTGTTTTTCGGAGATGACCAACAGCCATTTTTTTGTTTATGTTCTTACGAACGCTGCATATAAATCCGATAAGAAAGTAATTGTTTGACATCTGTCGAAAAGCTTTTCCATATTTGTCAAAAAGCTTTAGCACGTATATGGAAAAGCTTTAGCACATCTGTCAAAAATATAAAACCTAACGAAGTTTCTATTAGATACCCGCTAATTGGATATGAACTGGTTGCCCTTTCTGAGTCGGGATCACTAATATTTCGCCTTCACGGGTTACATCGCCTTGGTTGCCTGTTACCGAAGGTTCTCCGGTTTGCATAGAGGCCGGCAACGCAATCCGGCAGGTTCCTCCCTGTTCGGGATATATCGTAATTTGCTGTACCTTACCTCCTTTTTGTTCGGCAGATACCAGGAAGGCACCCATGGCACGCAGATTCTGGAAAGAGATGTCTTGCCAAGATGCCGGGACAGCCGGGAAAATCCGAATGATACCGGTATGACTCTGCATCAGCATTTCCTGGATTCCGGCCGCAAAGGCGAAGTTCCCTTCGAGCGTAAACGGGCGGTAGGTGAATTTGGACTTACCACTCTTCGTCTGGTCGCCATTAGCATGGAATGTATTGGGCAGGCAGAAACATTCGGCAAAGGTTTTCAGTTCCCGGGCGGCTCCTTCGCCATCGAAAGCGCGGGCTTTCATGTTTCCGAACCAGCTGTAGGAGTAACCGCACCAGTAATCCGGACCTACATCCTGCAGACGTTTGATGGTTGCGTTGATAATCCGTTGAGATTCTTCTCCCTGACTGTAATCGATCAGACCCAACGGATGGATCGACATGGCGTGTGAGAAGTGACGATGTGAATCTTTGTACGGGAAACCTTTGGCGAAAGTCAACGAACCTTCTTCGTCCACATCAAATGCCGGTAACTGCTCTCCTACTTCTTTCCAGTGGACAGCCTCATCGTTCAACTGCAAGGCCGTAGCCATTTCAGAAGCAGCCTTAAAGGCAAACTTCATCAAGGAAAGATCGTAGTTCGTCATATCCTTGAACCAAGCCTGTATACTGTTGTCGAAGATTTCCGGACTTGAACTGATCGGCAGGCGGCGAATGCCTTGTTTATCCACCGAAGAAACCTGTTCGAGGAAGGTTACTACATCCTTCGTAAACGGATAAGCCCGTTCTTTCAGGAAAACAGGATCGGCCGAGAACTTCCAGTGCAGGTAGAAATGCTGAGATAACCACGCACTCACCGTCGGAGACATGGAATATTGAATCCAGCCGCCCATCGGTTCTCCGGTCAGTGTACATACACCCGGAATGTTCATTCCCTCACATTCGAAGTATTGCTTCGTATATTTCTTATAAACCTCCCGTTGGTTCCAGAGAGTATTCAGATAACCCATCTCTTCCTGCAAATGGTTTCCCATATAGGCCGGCCAATAGCTCAACTGGGTATTCAGGTCGTGATGATAATCGCCCTTCCAAGGTGGGAGTTTCCCATTATCGGCTGTCCAAACTGCCTGAAGAGAGATCGGAGAAGAATTCTCGCGGGAAGCCGAACCAAACTTGTACATTTCATTGTCGTATTGCTTTTGCAGGACTGGATCAGGAATAGAGATGGAAGATGCTTTCCAATACGTATTCCAATAATCCATATGAGCCTGATAGTCTGATGCTACACCACGTTCCAGCGCTTGTAAGGTCTCATCCGAAGCCTTATCCGGAGATAAAGACGAAGAAACACTCCAGACACCGTACAGTTTCTTTCCACTTTGCTTCCAGCGTACGTTTACATCGTAGTAGAATCCGCCCCAACCCGGTTGATGATAGGTAATTTCCTGCTCATTGGTCTGTACCGATCCTTGTTCATATCCCAGGCGACGTAAGTCTAATCCTTCTACGGGACCGTTATCTCCCGCATCACCCGGTTTATTGTATTGCGGAGCTATCAGACTGGGCTGAATAGTCTCCGGCAGGTTCTCGAAGACAAACCAGCCCACCGGTTCCGTAGCATGGACAAAAGTCTTCAAGGTGATGCCATTGTCCCAACGGGCTTCGCATAAAGCGTTGTTCAGATACAGATGTACATCATTCGGTTCTCCCAGTTTTCCCAAAGGAAATTCAAGGGCCGCTCCCGGAATCTTCGAAGGAGCAGGAAGCTGGTCGTAAGGCCAGTCGTACTTCTTCTGAACCGGCAGGTAATCGCCTTTTTGTACCTGACTGTATACCCAAGAGAAACGGTTGTTCGGTCCGGATATACTATCCATCGGACGAAGATCCCAAAGATCCGTACGATCCAGAGAGAAACGCAGTGCCGAATCCCGTTGCCAAACCAAGGCTCCAACGGTCGCATTTCCTAAAGGAATTCCTTCATCCCAGCTTTTTGCCAATTGTCCGAACTGCAAATCGCTTGCCGACGGACTTTCTTTCCAATCCATCTTCTCTTGGCAGGAACACAGTATTCCGGCAACCGGAATCATCCAAAGAAGATGACGTGTCAATTGTGTTTTCATTTTACATACAATTAAATTAGTGCTACACTCTATCGTTCGTGTTATCTTGTTTACGGTTCCATAACGACCTCAATGAAGTTGCCTTGTTTCAACAACCGGTCGGTAAAGGTCCGGATTGTTTCCGGAGTCATCTGCTGTAAGGTTTCGGTATAAGGAGTCAAGGCATCCAGACCTTTGCAATAATATACATCCAGGACATTCAGCCAGTAACCGTTTTCCTGCAGTTTTTCTTCATGCCGTTTCTGCATATTATCGAATGTCTTCTTGAAATCTTCCTGACGCGGACCTTCTTTCGCAATACGTTGTAATTCGGCCCGGACAATCTGGTTCATATCCTTCCATTTGGCAGGATCAGTATCAAATACAATCTGTAAGATGGTTCTACCTTCGGGGAAATCCTGTACGGCAGTACCGGCTTGTACGCCATACGTTCCGCCCTCTTCTTCCCGAACTTTCTCGGTATAGACCAAATCTAATATCTGACTCAGCATGGAAGCCGAAAGGATGTGTTGCAAATCGTAGGTCATCTGGCCCGAATAGATACTGTAGATAGTCGCTTTGGGTGTTTCCTGTTCCCGATGGAAATGGCAGATATGTTCGCCTTTGGTCATAGCCGGTTCATGAGAAACATCTGCTTTTTCGGTCCGATGAATCGAAGGTAACGTTGCCAGATACTGCTGAATAAGCGGACGCATACTGTCAATATTCAGGTTTCCGACGAAAGTAAAGGTGAAATCAGATGCGTCTGCGAAACGATCCTTATAGATTTCGATCAGGCGCGGATAACTGATCTGATCCACTTCTGAAGCTTTCAGGCTTTTCATCCGCGGATTATTCTGATACGTGATACGAATGATACTGTCCTGCAAGGCATACATCGGGTCCAGTTCCTGATTCTCCAATTGAGCTTTCAGGCGGGAAACCAGCGACTGATAAGCCTCGTTATCGGTACGCAATGCCGTAAATCCCAGATAAACCAGTTCGAATAACGTCTTGATATCCGTCGGAGAAGCATAACCGTTCACACTTTCGGAGTCCGTTCCAATGGAAGTCGAGCAGGAAACTTTCATACCTGCCAAGCGCTTACTTAAGTCGGTTGCCGAGAAATTACCCAAGCCGCCCAAACCAATAACACTGTTCAGCAACTTCAGATTCAGGGCTTCTTCATCTCCGTATAAAGAAGTTCCGCCCGGACTGGTAGCCGTCATTTGGATTTCATCATCCTTAAAGTCCGTATGCTTTAATACAACCCGTACGCCGTTGCTTAGTTTCATAACCGTAGCCCCAAAAAGCGGGTCCACTTTCTCTTCTACGATACTGCCAACTTGAGGTAATTCAGGAATCAACGGTTCGTTGCTGACATTTTCCTGATAGGCTTCTACCGGAATCTGCTGTGCTTTCCGGAATTCAGCCAGTAATTCTTCTTCCGTCGGATATGTCACACCTTCCTTTTCCGGAGCTGTCAGACTGATGACAATGTTCTTGTCTCCGATAATCTGCTGGATATACTGATTCACCTGTTCTACCGGAATGGCCGGAGCTATCTGGTTGATCAGTTCATATTCCATCTCGATTCCCGGAATACTTCCACCGTCGGTGAAATGAGAAACGTACTCACTGGAATACGTACTGTTCTTCTGTTTGTCTCGTTCATTGAAAGCTGATTCATACGCTTTCAGTACATTGATACGGGCTCGTTCGTATTCAGAAGCCGTAAAACCATATTGCTTCACCCGCTGAATCTCCTTCACGACGGCTGTCAGGGTAGAATCAATGCAACCTTCTTTCGCCAAAGCCGCTACCGACCAGGCCGATTTGGTCTTGGAAACCATAAAGTCGCCATCCGATGCTGCCGCATAAATAAATGGCGGATTCGCTTTCTGCAGGATCTCTTGGAACCGTTCGTTGATCATCTGATCGCATACGGCCTGTACGTAACCGGTAACCATGCCCATTACGGAAGCTTTAACTTCTTTGGGTAACGGATCGTATTTATAGAAGATGTACAGCAGAATATTGGAGGCTTCCTTGTCTGTGGCAATCGAAACAATCGGTTCGTCGTTGTCCGGTACACTGAAATAAGTACGTTCTGTGGCATTCACCGGGGCCGGAATATCGGCAAACATCGTTTTTATCCGACTTTCTACTTGATCGACATCCACATCTCCCACAATAATAATTGCTTGCAAGTCGGGACGATACCATTTCTTGTAATACGCTCTTAACTCGTCCGGCTTGAAATTATTGATGACATCCAGTGTGCCGATAGGCATCCGGTGAGCATATCGGTTGTTGGGATACATCTTTGGTAATTGTTGTTCCCATAATCGGGCCTGTGCATCTTGGCGAGTACGCCATTCTTCCCGGATTACGCCCCGTTCCTTTTCAATAGCCGTATCAGCCAATGTAATGAAATTAGACCAGTCGTGCAGGATCAGCAGGCAGCTGTCCACCACCTGCGTGCGCTGTACCGGCGCATTCATAATCATATACACGGTTTCATCGAAAGAAGTATAGGCATTGAAGTTCTCTCCCATCCGCATACCGACACTTTCGGTATATTGATCCATGGCATGATCTGGAAAGTTTTTGCTTCCGTTAAAGGCCATGTGTTCCAGGAAATGGGCTAAACCTCGCTGATTCTCTTCTTCCAGAATGGAACCTACGTTTTGGGCGATATAAAAGTCTGCCCGGTCTTTCGGAAGTTCATTGTGACGAATATAATATGTGAGTCCGTTGCTCAGTTTTCCATAACGGACTTTCGGATCAACCGGTAGCGGTTGAAGTTCCGTCTGCGCTTGCAATTGTCCTAATCCAACCCAAAAGAGCAGGAAGAACATCCAGAATTTCGATGTGTATCTCATAGCTTTATTATATAGATAAGACAAAGCTAAATAAAAAAATGGCGTAATCGGTTATGATTCTCTATCTTTTGAATATATTTGCATACATAAAGAAACGATGACTAAAACCAAGAACTATGAAAGATTGGCGTGATTTATTCTATTTCTCGAAAAGTGAACGTAGGGCACTGACGTTGCTGTCCTTCCTGATTCTGGGAGCTTGGTTCCTGCTTTGGCTTACTGAACCGGAAGAAGAGTCTTTGTCCCTGACCGTTGTTGCACCAGTTACCCGAACAGATTCCGTTCCTAAGTCTAAGCCGCAAGATACCGTCCGGAACATTCCCCGTACCGTTCCGAAGTCACGTTCTTCGTATTCGGAGAAACGACGGTTTCAGAAGCCATTTACTTCCTCGTCCAAACATTCCCGAAATCAGAAGTTTCCAGCCGGGACACAGGTGGAATTAAACCAGGCTGATTCGCTGACCTTACAGAAAGTACCGGGAATCGGTCCCGTTTTCTCTCGCCGTATCATCAAATACCGGGATCTTTTAGGCGGATTCTATACGGTACATCAGTTGGCTGAAGTTTATGGTATTGATGCTGATAAGTATGCCGCTCTTGAACCCTGGTTTACCGTAGATACAGCGTTGATTCGTCCTTTGATCGTTAATCAGGCAGATTACCGGACTTTGATCCGGCATCCGTATCTGAACAAACAACAAACTAAAATCCTTCTCCACCTCATTGAACGGAAAGGAAAGCTACAGGGCTGGGAAGAACTTCGTTTGCTGGATGAATTTCCTCCTGGAGAAATGGAAAGGCTCCGTTACTATCTGTCGTTCGAGTAAAAGGATGACAAGTTGTATGAGTTTCGTATTAATTCTCTTCAACAAGCCATTTCTCAATATTTCTGGTCTCATTGCAGAAGTTCACCCCTATTTTATAGAGTTGCCGCGAATCAGATGCAAAAGGCTGTGCATATTGTTTGTCGTTGATTTGTTGTAAAGCCTCTTCGGCAGTCCCTTCGAGTTTGAACTCCATGACGTAGATGTAATGATCGGTCTTTATCACTAAGTCAATCCGTCCGTTGGAAGTATGGTATTCTGCTTGGGTATAGAAGCCTAATAATTTGAACACGATGAAGAGGACATTCTGATAATGCAGTTCCAGATCTCGTACCAGTTCGTAAGGTGTATCCGCAAAGAAACTCTGGAGGCGGCGCATGAATGCACTGATGTTTCCGCTTTCCACTTCGCGGACAAAATGAACCATCTCGAAAGCAGAATCAGAACGGGATGTGCTGGAATAGGCAGGCAGCAGGAACTGAATGAATCCTTCTTCCACTTCCCGATTGGGAAAGCCTAAGGTATAAGTCCGGAAACGCTTGTCATATCCTTTGATGGTGAGGTATCCGCTCTGATAAAGAATGGGAACAGGATTACTGTCCATGGAATCGATACCGCCTAAAGAATCTGCCGTGGCGATTTCTTCCGTCAGGCGATACAGGTTATATTTATTGCGTTTCAGTAATTCAACGAGAAAAGTCGGTGTTCCTGTCTCAAACCAGTAACTGCCGAATTTCATTTTGGCGAATGTATTCAGCAGGCTAAACGGATTATAGATGTCTTCGCTGTCTTCTACAAAGTGATATCCATCGTATTGTTCTTTCAACAGTTGTTTAACTTCGTCTTCTGTCGCGTTGTTTTTCTGGGCTAACGTAAGGATGTCTTCTTTAAATTCTGTATGTAATTCCTGTTCCGTAATACCACAAATATTGGCAAACCGATTTGACATGGAAATATCCATCAGATTGTTCAGATCGCTGAAAACGCTTACTTTACTGAACTTGGTAACACCGGTCAGCAAAGCAAAACGAATATACGGATCACAGCTTTTTAATGCACCATAAAAAGCCATCAGCGAACTATGATATTCATTAATCAGCTCTTCATTACCGACCGCCTGAAGCATCGGTTTGTCGTATTCATCGACCAAGATCACGACATTTCTTCCGGTTTTCTCTGCAGCTCTCCGGATCACCCCGTTAAAACGTCGGGCAACGCCTATTTCACGGTCGGATGCTCCGTAAAGATCTTCCCAGTTCTTCAGATTTTCTTCCAATACATTCGTCAGTGCTTCCGGCGTATTATACTTTTGGGTGTTTAAGTCCAGGTGCAGTACGGGATAGGTAATCCAGTCTTTTTCCAGTTCTTCCAAAGCCAAGCCATTGAAGAGTTCTTTCTTTCCCAAGAAATAGGCTTCGAGAGTAGAAATAAGCAGACTCTTCCCGAAACGCCGTGGACGACTGAGAAAGTAATATTGACCTGATTTCACAAGGCTATGAATAAAAGCCGTCTTGTCAATATAGCAATAACCTTCTTTTCGTATTTTCTCAAAACTCTGTATGCCTACCGGATATAGATGACTCATTGCTTTTGGATTTAATAGATTACTGTTTCGCAAATATAGCTTTTTTCATCCAGCTATAATAAACGAGTTTCCTTTTTGTTTCTCGTTGGAATCGAAAACGATTCTCGAATCATTTAGTCATGAAGAAAATTACGGATCATTATGCTACCTTGCGGAGTCATGATTGATTCGGGATGGAATTGTACACCATAGATGGGTAACTGCTTGTGGAAAAAAGACATGATATGTCCTTCTTCATCCGTGGCAGTAATGTGTAGACAGTCAGGGAACGAATCTGTTGATAATAACCAGGAATGATAACGCCCGACTTGTATAGGCTCATTTACCTGTTTATATAAACGATCCTGATGATCCCGTATCTGAAGTGTTGATGGATGTCCGTGTTTGGGAGAAGACATCTGTTCCAATTTAGCACCAAAGTATTGTCCGATGGCCTGATGCCCCAAACAAACTCCTAATATCGCATGACTTCGGTAACAACGGTCGATTAAGGAAAGTAAATCACCGGCTTCTTCCGGAATTCCTGGTCCTGGAGAAAGCAGTAGGCAATCAAATTCATCCAGTCGGTTGAATGGAATCCGATCGTTGGTTACTACCTCAAAAGAACACAGAGGGTCTTCACGCAGTATCTGTACCAAGTTATAGACAAATGAGTCGTAATTATCGACAACAAGCACTCTCTTCATGGAAAATATCATTAGAAACGGCTACAAACATACGCATAAATTCATTTATTTCCGTAGCTTTGTTCTTGAATCAAAAGAAAGTGGAAGAAAGATGGAGTGGTTATCTGCCGAGAAAACCCGGCAACGGATGAATGATTACGGAGCGAAAGGAATTCCGTTCCTGTGTGCTGTGAATTATGAATTGACGGAGGTCTTTGTGTTGCCTTATCCGCTGGAAGAAAAAAAAGTCTGGTGGAATATGGAAGGAATAACGAATCAGCTGTCTTTTACAACGGAAAAGCAAGGTAGTTATTTCCGGTCTTTTCCTATGGATGAGGATAGTTATGCTGCCAAATTCCGGATAGCCCGTCAGGGATTGCTGCGGGGCGATTCTTTTCTCCTGAATCTGACGGTAGCAACGGATTTGGATACGGATTTTACACTTGAGGAGATCTTTATCCGAAGTAAGGCGCGATATAAGTTATTGGTACCGGACCGGTTTGTCTGTTTCTCTCCGGAAACTTTCGTTATTCTTTCAGATGGAAAGATTTCTTCTTTTCCGATGAAAGGAACTATTCGGGCAGATATACCCAATGCCGATCATATCATTCTGAATGATTATAAGGAAAGTGCCGAACATCATACGATTGTGGACCTGATCCGGAATGATTTGAACCGGGTGGCTACTGATGTCCGGGTAGAACGCTTTCGTTACATAGACCGGTTGGTAACGAACCGGGGAGAAATCCTGCAGGTATCCAGTCAGGTTACAGGAAATCTGCCGGAAGATTATTTATCCCGCTTGGGCGATCTTATTTTTGATATGCTTCCGGCCGGTTCTATATCAGGAGCTCCTAAAGCGGCAACGGTGTGTATTATTCGGGAGGCAGAAAAGGAAGACCGGGGTTTCTATACGGGTATTTTCGGCTATTTTGATGGGAAGAGTTTCCGATCTGCCGTGATGATCCGGTTTATTGAACAACAGGGAAACCGATTACGTTTCCGGAGTGGCGGAGGAATCACCGTCAATAGTGATTGTTCTGCCGAATATCAAGAAGTCTTACAAAAAGTTTATTTACCATGTTGATGAATCCTCCTCGTTTTATAGAATCGATCCGTGTATGCAATGGTGCGTTTTGTTCGCTGGAATGGCATCTGCAACGAATGCGTCAGACGGCTGCCCATTGGCAATATCCGCTGGATTTGTCTCTTTTTCCCGAGGAAGTACCGGAAGAGGCCAGCTCAGGAGTCTTTAAATGCCGGATAGTTTATGATACCCAGATTCGGGAAATCACCTATTCTCCTTATCAACCTCGGATGATCCGTTCCCTCAAACTGGTTGATGGCGGTGCGTTGGATTATGCCTTCAAATATGAAGACCGTTCGGCTTTAATGCGTTTAACCCGGCAAAAAGGAATCTGTGATGATATTCTTATAACAAAAGATGGGTATATCACCGATACATCATACAGCAATGTGGTTCTGGAAAATTCGGAAGGTCTGTTTGTCCCTCATACCTGTCTGTTGAATGGAACCCGTAGGCAGCGTTTACTAACCAAAGGAATCGTACAGGAAAGGCCTATCCGCACATCTGATTTAAACCAGTATAACCGCCTGTATCTTATTAATGCTTTGATTGGATTGGAAGAAAATACTTCTCTTCCAGTCTCTGCTATAGACATTTTAAGTCAATCCAATGCGCTAAATAACAGGCAATAAATTTTTTCAGCATAATGAAAAGAACTTTTCAATTAGATGATAAGTGCTTTTCATTCTTGTGAGAAGAGCTTATCTCAATAATGAAAAACAATGAAAGGAAGCAACAGGAGGGTAAATGAAGAAGAGTTGTAAATCTTCTTGTAAATTATTATTTTCGTGGCGGAATAAAAGATTGGAACTATGTATTACGAAGCGGTCGATATACTGAAAGGCATGATAGCCATACCTTCGTTTAGTCGGGATGAAAAAGAGGTTGCCGACTTTCTGGAAAATAAATGGAAACAAGCAGGACAGAAAGTATTTCGTCGGGGAAATAATCTTTGGATGATAGCCGGAAATCTGGTTGATCCGTCCAAGCCGACGTTATTGCTGAATTCGCATATTGATACGGTAAAGCCTGTCAGTGCCTGGACGCGTGATCCGTTTACACCGGAAGTCGATGAGGAAGACCGGCTATATGGTTTAGGTAGTAATGATGCGGGAGCCAGTGTTGTTTCTTTGTATGGAGCATTTACGTTGCTTTCCCGTCAGGAACAGCCTTATAACTTGATTTTCCTGGCATCCTGCGAGGAAGAAGTTTCCGGAAAAGGAGGTATCGAATCCGTATTGCCGTATTTGCCGCCTGTTGATTTTGCCATCGTTGGCGAACCGACCGGGATGCAGCCTGCAGTAGCCGAAAAAGGGCTGATGGTACTGGATTGTACGGCAATAGGTAAAGCCGGACATGCTGCCCGTAATGAAGGTGTCAATGCCATTTATGAAGCTTTGCCGGATATCGAATGGTTTCGTTCATACGTATTTCCCGAACAGAGTGATTTCTTGGGACCGGTCAAGATGAGTGTGACGATGATCAATGCCGGTACACAGCACAATGTAGTACCCGATAAGTGTACCTTTGTGGTGGATGTGCGTACCAATGAGTTTTACACCAACGAAAGATTGTACGAAGCCATTTGCCAGCAGGTGAAATGTGAGGTAAAAGCCCGTAGCTTCCGCCTGAATTCATCGTCGTTGCCTTTGGATCATCCTTTCCTGCAGCGGACGGCCATGATGGATTTGAAGCCGTTCGGTTCACCAACATTAAGTGATCAGGCCTTGATGCCTTTCCTTTCGGTAAAAATCGGACCGGGGCAATCCAGTCGTTCCCATACGGCGGATGAATATATTGGGCTAATGGAAATCCGTGAGGCCATTCAGATGTATGTAACCTTGCTCAATCAGTTGAAATTCTGACATTGCATGTGGAAGAACATTTTAGGTACCGTAGGTGCCCGTTATCTGGTGGCACTGCTCAATCTGCTCCTTATCTTTGTGAATGCAAAGGTTTTGGGAGCCGAAGGATTGGGCTTGGTCGGTATCCTGATTGCTTCCATTAATCTGGTAACTACCTTCAATAGTATTTTCTGCGGAGGAACGATCGTGTACTTTATGCACCGGTATTCCTTGCGGGATGTCTTTATTCCGGCTTATCTGTGGGCAATCTTCGGATCGATGTTGGCTACGGCCATACTGGCTTTGGCTGGTATGTTTCCGTTAGGCTATCTGTTGGATGTTTATCTGCTTTCGCTTACCGGATCGTTGATTACAGCCAATTCCCGTTTTCTATTGGGACAAGACCGGGTCGGGGCTTTTAATCTGATCTTCATGATTCAGGGCGGATTGCTTTGTCCCGTATTGCTTTTCCTTTACTTTATTCTCGGACTGAAAGATGCAGAGGCTTACCTGTACGGACTTTATGTAGCGAACCTTTCTGCATTGGGTTGTAGTCTTTTGTGGCTGTATCGGGATTTGCGTTCCTGTTTGCTTCAGACTTCCCGAACCTCCTTGCATTGGCGGGAAATGATGGTCTATGGATTATGGGGAAATGTGGATAACTTAGCTGAAGTTTGTACGACACGTATCAATTATTTCTTCATTAGGCGCTTCTTAGGCTTTGCCGGAGTTGGTCTGCTGGATGGAGGAACACGTATATCAGAAAGTGTTTGGCATATCAGCCGTTCTATTGGTTTCTTAACAAACAGCCAAGTAGCCCGGGAAAAAGATCCACAGAAACAGCGGCAAATCACATTCCGTCTGCTCCGACTGACATTCTTGGGAACATTCGTGGCTGTCTTGTGTCTTCTTTGTGTTCCGGAATGGATCTTTACCGATTACCTATTCAGCCAGGAGTTTAAAGGCATCACTTCCGTTATCCGAGGCCTATCCGTTGGAATCGTCGCATTCGGATGTCATACCATACTCTCGCAGTACCTGATTGCCAGCGGTCATGTACGATACAGTGCAGCCTCTTCGTGTGTCGGGTTGATCGTTCTCCTTATTGCCGGTTATTTCCTTATCCCGGCTTATGGAATACCGGGCGCTGCTGTTACTTCCAGTCTGGCTTTTACAGCAATGGCCTGTTTCTCTTTCTGGGCATTCCTCAAGTCATCACGTAAATAAGGAAGATGGCGAGTGCATCCTTTATTTTCGCTTGTACATATTTCCCGGAAGAGTTCGGATGCGGCCATCCATTTCAAGTTCGAAAAGGATGTTCGTCAGTTGTTGGACTGGAAATCCAGTCAGTTTTGTCAGCTGATTGATATGGACTTCATCCTGATCTTGTAAAATCTGTAATACCTGCTGTATCTCCGGTGAATCCGATTCGCTAAAGAGAAGTTCTGTTTGTTGAGGCTTTCTCTGCTTGTCTTCATGTTGCCAACCGAGTGCTTCAATCAGATCTTGAGCAGAGGATAACAAGGCTGCTTTGTTATGACGGATTAGTTGATTACAACCTGCCGAATACAAATCATGAATACGTCCGGGGCAAGCAAATACTTCACGATCATACGAGAATGCTATGTCTGCGGTCACTAATGAACCACCTTTTTCTGCCGATTCAATAACAAGAGTAGCTTCTGATAAACCCGCAATGATTCGGTTTCTTTTCAGGAAATTAGGACGATCCGGATTGGTTTCGCTGGGGAAATCAGTCAGTAATCCGCCTTTTGCCAGCATTTCGTTCGCTATATGCCGATGTGCAAACGGATAGATACGATCCAGGCCGTGAGCCAATACTGCAACCGTAGGAAGACCACAGGCTAATGCTTGCCGGTGCGCACAGATATCTATTCCGTAAGCCAGTCCGCTGACAACCATCGTATCCGGAAAAGCAGCAGCTAAATCTTCTATCAGTCGGGCTGTTGTTTCCTGACCGTAATGTGTGGCGTGGCGAGTTCCAACCACACTGATGATATGCCGGGTATTCAGATTCCCGTTCCCTTTATAATAAAGCGCTAAAGGAGCATCCGGACATTCCCGAAGACGAGCCGGATAATTCTCGTCGTCCCATAATAAGATGTCTATCTGTTCCTGTTCGGCAAAACGGATCTCCTGCTCTGCCCGTCGGAGAACTTCCGGATTTTTAATCTCTGCCGCTAGAATAGATCCGATTCCGGGAATACGTTCCAGTAACTGTCTTTTCTCCTGGAAGATAGATTTAGCATCTCCCAATGAATTTAATAACTGGCGGGAGAGTACACCTCCCACTCCGTTTACCATAGTTAAGGCAATGGTATACAATAAAGAATCATTCATTTTCTATAGTTGTTCGGTTTTTGATTCGTTTGAGTAATTCATCGAAGTATTCTCCTCGTGAAAGTTTTCCGTTGTCCACCAGAACACAATCGACTGTGCCACGTGAAACAAGTTCTTTTTCCGGTAACTTATAAATATCTTGGCTCATCACTAGCTTCACTCCTTCCTTGCTGGCATTCAGGCAGGAAAGATAACGGTCTCCACTCCGTAGGGAATGTTTAAGTTGGATTTCGATCCGGGCAACGAATAAATCCATCCCCCGGTCGTGCAGATCACTGAAGTTCTCGCCAAGTGAAAGCAAGAACTCATGGCGCGTATGTTCCATGTAATGCAGGTAGTTCGCATTGTTTACGACTCCCTGCAGATCACATTCATAATCCCGTACTTTGTCTTCGTGCTGATAAACGTATGTTTTCATCCGTTGAATTTTTTCTTAGGTTGAACCACTTCCATGACATACAGGCGGTCGGACGGACGGACTTTCTCGGCTACCTTGATAGAGAAACGTTCTCCTTTAACCGTTTGTGGTACGGCTTTCAAATCAACCCGGATTTCTTCTACCTTCTGCATAACAGCACCGGTAGTCGGACCCGTGATCAGAATTTCATCGCCTACTTTCAATGTACCACATTCCATTTCGAATTCTGCCACACCGATCTTATCAAAGTATTTGATTCCTCGGGCCACATACACTTTCTTGCGTGTCGCTCCTGATCCGTATTTACTGCTCCATTCTCCCAAACGCTGTCCCAGATAATATCCGTTCCAGAATCCCCGGTTGAATACCATCTTCAGGCGTTCATCCCAATGGGCTACCTTTTCTTCTGTAAATGTACCTTCGCAATAAGCCTTGACTGCTTCTTTGTAACATTCGGTTACGATACGTACATACTCAGGTCCGCGGGCCCGTCCTTCAATCTTGAAGACTCGTACACCGGCATCCATCATCTTGTTCATGAAGTGGATGGTCTTCAGATCTTTCGGCGACATAATATATTGATTCTCGATATCCAGTTCGATATCACTATCTTTATCCCGTACTGTATAACCTCGTCGGCAAATCTGCATACAAGCTCCACGGTTGGCCGAAGCATTCATCTCATGCAGGCTTAAATAGCATTTACCTGAAACCGCCATACATAATGCTCCGTGGGCGAACATTTCAATCCGGATCAGTTCTCCCTTCGGGCCTTTGATTTGTTGTTTCTGTATCTCTTGATAAATTTCGTACACCTGATCCAGATTCAACTCGCGGGCCAGCACCACTACATCTGCAAAACGAGCGTAAAACTTCAGCGCCTCTGCATTCGATATATTCAGCTGGGTGGATAAATGGACTTCCTGTCCGATTCGGTTGGCATACTCCATGGCTGCCACATCGGCTGCAATAATAGCCGATACACCTGCTTCTTTGGCTGCATCAATGATCTCGCGCATCAAAGGCAGATCTTCTCCGTAAATGACCGTATTGACTGTCAGATAACTTTTCAAGCCATGTTCCTGACAAATGGCTACGATTTTCCGTAAGTCGTCTGTTGTAAAATTATTCGAAGAGCGTGAGCGCATATTTAATCCTTCAATTCCGAAGTAAATGGAATCCGCTCCCCCTTGTATAGCAGCCATCAGGGATTCATACGAACCCACCGGTGCCATGATTTCAAAATCTTTCTCGTTCAATGCCATAAAGGTTTAATGTTCATGGAGCAAAGGTAGGAATAAATTGGGGCAAATCCATCATGGCTACCTGAAATTTGATGATTCATTTGCAGGGAAAGATGTTTTGTCAGGTGACAAGATGCGTATGTCAACCTGTCATTGATTCTGAATCAGTCATACGTGTATAAGTCCTATCTTTCCTTTATTTTCTATAAAAAGGAAAATCCTGAATGGGATTGCCGGAAGATCAGAAAATTACAGATTCCATGATTTCATGAAGATTGTCGTTGCCATTATGGAACTTTTTATTGTATATACCCCTTGACCAGCGTGTTAATGAATCTTGCACTCTTGGATTTATGGCCAGGAGCTTGTATTTTTATACGTGAACAATAAAAATAACATTATGAAAAGGAATCTGTTTTATTTAGTTCTTGCTGGAATCGCTTTATGCAGTTGTGAGAAGAATCCTGATCTCAACCAGCTTGATAGCGACTTTACAGTGTATACGCAGTATGATGAACAGGCTGATTTCTCGGGGGCAAAAACATACTATTTGCCCGACAGTATCTTGACAGCCGGTGGTGGGTTGAAAACAGCCTATATGCGTAATGAGAATACCGACAAGCTTGTTTCGACGGTAGAAAGCGAGATGAATAATCGCGGATATACGCGGACCGAAAACAAGGCGGATGCCGACTTGGGTATTCAGATGACTTATATCGAGAACAATGTCAACATGGTTGGTATTGTCGGAGGCTTTTGGGATGGTTGGTGGGACCCGTTCTATTGGGGCTCTTTCTGGACTGGCGGATGGTATTATCCTTATACGGTGAATTATAGTTACCAGACAGGAAATATCGTCTTGGAGATGTTGGATTTGCGGAATAAGGAGACAGAGAATAATCAGCTTCCTGTTATCTGGTTCGCCAATAGTGAAGGCCTGACCTATGGCAATACTTACACAGACGTGATGCTGCTCCAGCGGGCCATTAAGCAATCGTTTGAACAATCGTCATATATCAACCATAAATAAGAGGAGAATCATGCAATGAAAAAGATAATAACCAGTTTATTCCTGTTGTGTTTGTCGTTGATAGGAATCAAAGGACAGGCACAATCGTTTGCCGATGATTTGAGTTTCAGCCTGGACTGGCAGATGAATGCGCCGATCGGTAAGAACGACTATGCGAACAAGTTCAGTGTCTGGGGTATGAACCTGGATGCGGGCTATGAGATTACTTCTCAGTGGACAGCCGGTGTGTTTGCCTCGTTTCATACCAACCACCGTTATGTAGGGCGCGAAACCTTCCCGCTTTCTCCGACGGCAAGTCTGACGACCGATCAGCAACAATCTTCTTTCCAAGTTCCTTTTGGTGCTTTTGGCCGTTATTATGTGTACGACAATGGGTATATCCGTCCTTATGTGGCAGCCAAACTGGGTGCGATGTACGAACAGAATACGACCTATCTGAATGCTACGAGCATCTACGAGCGCCCGTGGGGTTTCTATGTTTCGCCGGAGATTGGTATGAATATCAATCCCAAGCGTTATTACCGCTACGGCTTCCATGTGGCCCTTTATTACAGTTATGCCACGAATAAAACGAATCTGCTGAATTATGTGGAGAACGGACGGAACAATATCGGTTTCCGGGTAGGTATCTGTTTCTGATCTTTTCCCGTTCCGTTTTATTGAAATACGAGGCGGACTTTCATCTTCGGGATGACGATTGATCACCTTTGGATGAAAGTCCGCCTGTTTGTTTGTTATTCTTCCGGATTGTTTTCTGCCGGATCTACCGGTTTGAAAGTCAGGTCTCCGTCTTTTTTCTTGCTACTTCGGGTTGTACGGGCTTTCAGATTTGCCCGGTGTTGTTTGATCAGGGCATTTACATAGTCGATAAATTGGTCGTATTTGGTACCTCCTTCGTAGGCCGTTACGACATTGACGCGGTCAGTAAACTCACGGTACGCTTCGTCTGTCGCTTCGCGGGTTGATTGGATAATACCTTTATCCTTCCGGCTCTCGGCATCGGTACGGCTTTTCATCGCATTCTCCAGAGCATCTGTCGTTTCAGAAAGATAATCTCTCCATTCCGTAAAGTAAATCGGTTCCAGAAAACTGTCGATATAACTCTGTATCTCTTGCAGCAGATTGCGCAAGATACTTAATTCTTCGGAGTAGCCCAACTTTACCGGATTACCATACTTGTCGTAAATCCTACCAATTTCTTCCGCTACGGCACGTTTCGCCTCATCCGGGTGCCGGCGCATGGCGTTAATGAAAGCCTTCGAAGCTGAGTATGCCTCATCGACGGCTGTATCGGCTGCGCTAAGTACTTCTACTTCATCCAGCTTGTTGTTTTGCATATAAGCCTTGTCGAATGCTTCAAACCTCGACACGTAATTCTCTCGTGTGGCTTTCAACGGGTCTGTTGTTCCTTCGGAAACAACAGGCAAATAAGAAAGGGCTTTGATTACTAACGTGTGGAAACCATAATCTTCGTTGTTACGTAAAGATGCGGTTCGAAAAGATTCAATCTGTTTCATTGTATGATCATTTTTAGATGAATAAAACTGCCCTAAGATACGGATTTTATTTGAACAGAAAAGAGAATGAGGTAAAAAAAAAGGAATATCAATACACACCCCGTCGAAAATACAAATCCGCGTGGATTAAAACTTTCGACGGCCGTCGAAAATGCTATTCTGTCAAGAGTAAGACTTTCGACGGGTATGGAAACTTCAAATCCATGCGGATTACTGTTTTCGACGGGTGGAGAAAGTCCGAATCTGCCTGGATTAGAACTTTCCTGACTGTGGGGAAGAAGATTTTGAGGAAGATTACTTGTTTCTGAACCTTGCCATTATACTGATCAACGAGGATTAGTCATCTTCCTCCGGATATTTACGGTTAAATTCCTCGGTAAGAAGTTTGGTTGCTTTTTTCCTATATTTCTCCTCTATTAAGCATTCAAAACAACCTAATATAACCCCTATTGCCATCAATATGACCAAAATCATTAAAATACGTTGCATAATAGGTGTGTCCATGTCCTTGCCCATGCAGTTTTCTATAAAAATTCCCAGTACTCCTAATAGAATCAGCATAATCGAAGGTATCACAAAAAGCATGACACATATGTTTTCATATCGTTTCAACTTTAAATAGTACTTGTCTTTACTCAAATTTTCATTAATAAACGCTTGTAGTCGTTCTTCTCGTTCTCTTTGTTTCTTTTTTCTCAGTTCTTCTTCTCTTTGTTGAAGCGCAAGCTGTCTCTCTTTTTCAACTTGTATTTGGAGTAAACGTTCTTCTTTATGTTCCAAATAAAATTTTAAGTCAGACAGTGATTCCACAGGGAAAGAAGCTCGCTGTGCTTCATTAAGCAAGAACGAATATTCACGTGTCCCATCCAATTGCAATGTAAACAAGTTTTCATCTTGGAAAAAAGGACGAAGCATATATGATTCGTTATCCGAATTGATAATTAGGGAACGATTAGCCGGGATATATTGCCACGTGGCTCTGCTTACTTTTCCATTAAGAGAAATAATCAGCGAACCATCTTCTTGAAAGATATAAATTTCTTTCACTCCGGAATCATTAAACACCTGCCAGGATTTATTGCATAGCAAGGCTTTTACATCTAATTGCTCATCGAAACGACGAAAGCGGTCGGGAATATCTAATAAGAAAGTTTTCATGATAGTAGTTTTTATTTGATTGAAACCATTCAAGTGCAAATATAGAGAATCGGGATATATTCAGGAAGTAACGACCCATGAAGTTTCGGAAAAAGAGGAATTCCACAACTATTTCGGCGAATAAAATTCCTATCTTTGCCAAAAATATTTATTTATGAAGAGGATACATTGTTGGATATATTTGCTGTTGGCTATCGTAGGCCTATCGGCCTGCCAAGGGAAGAAAGAGGGAGGAACACGGACGATATCCGTTACCATCGAGCCGCAGCGGTATTTTGCAGAGAAGATAGCCGGAGACCTTTTCCAAATTAATTGTGTGACACCTGCCGGACAAAGCCCGGAAACATACGATCCTACGCCCCAACAAATGGTTCAGATCAGTCAGAGTCAAGCTTATTTCCGTATTGGAGAAATCGGGTTTGAACAGGCTTGGATGAAGAATTTGCAAAGCCAGAATCCGGATATGGTTGTCTTTGATCTTTCGGAGGGAATGGAACTGATCAAAAACGAGGAAGAAGCGCATGAGGAAGGTGAAGCACACCATCATCACCATCACGGGTCGGTCGATCCTCATATCTGGACTTCTATTTCCGGTGCCAGGGTGATTGCCCAGAATACCTGTCAGGCTTTCATCAAACTTGATCCGGAGAATCAGGAAATTTATCGGGCCGGCTATCAACGGCTGATCGAAGAAATAGACAGCACAGAGGCTGAAATGAAGCAGTTGTTACAACCATTAGCCGGTACGGCATTTATCATCTACCATCCGGCTCTGACCTATTTTGCCCGTGAGTTTGGTTTGAAACAGCTTTGTATCGAGTTGGATGGGAAAGAACCTTCTCCTGCTCAACTGAAACAATTGCTGGAGACGGCTACACAGTCGGGGGCGAAAGTCGTTTTCGTACAACAGGAATTTGACCAGAAGAATGCCGAACTGATAGCCCAGGAAACCGGATGCCGATTGGTAACGATCAATCCGTTGAGTTATAACTGGCATGATGAAATGATTCGTTTGGCAACTATATTGGCAGGGAAAGATGGACAAGCTAATTGAATTGAGACAGGTAACAGCCGGTTATGACCGGAAAATCGTCTTGAAAGATGTTTCGCTGACGGTTTGGGAACATGATTTCTTGGGAATCATCGGACCAAATGGTGGTGGGAAGACTACGCTGCTGAAAGTTATTCTGGGTTTATTGCCTCCGAAAGCCGGTGACATTCGTTTTTATCACCAGGGTAAACCTGTGGATGGTATCAAGATCGGTTATTTACCCCAGATGAGCAATATTGACCGGAAATTTCCGATCTCCGTACAGGAAGTAGTAGCCTCTGGATTAGCAGCTGAAAAGCCTCTGTTCCGGTCTTATACAGCAGCTCAACGGGAACGGATTGAAGAGGTTATCGTACAGATGGGACTGAAAGACGTACAGAAGCATTCGATAGCCGAACTTTCCGGCGGACAGTTACAGCGTGTTCTGCTGGGACGGTCCATCGTCTCGCGTCCGCAGGTCTTGATTCTGGATGAACCGAATTCGTATGTTGATAAGCGGTTTGAATCGAAATTCTATCCGTTGCTCGAAGAAATCAACCGGGAGAGTGCTATCGTTCTGGTGTCGCACGACATTGGTACGGTACTTTCCATGGTGAAGAATATTGCCTGTGTGAATGAATCCCTGCATTATCATTCGGGAGCGAATATTTCATCGGAGTGGCTGGATAAACAATATGCCTGTCCGATCGAATTGATCGGTCATGGAAATTTGCCTCATCGTGTATTGAAGAATCATGAACATACAACCGATTGAACCATGTACTCACCTGTTTTAGCTTTTATCGGAATCCCGGAATTAGGTATGATAGCCGGTATTGCCGTCATTCTGTTCGGTTGCAAGGCTGTCTCGCAGAATCCATTTATTGACAGGAAGCAGAAGTTGCTCTGGATGTTGACGATTGTAGTCCTGAATTGGATTGGTCTGCTGTGGTATTATTATGTTTTTTATATGAGGAATAACGAAGAATGAAGCCTGTTGATAAGATATTGATTACGGGAGCCAGCGGTTTCATCGGTGGCTTTTTAGTGGAAGAAGCCTTAAAGCGAGGATATGAAGTCTGGGCTGGAGTCCGGTCGCATAGTAGCCGGAGGCATCTGCAAGACGAGCGGATTCGTTTTATCGAACTGGATTATGCACATGAAAAAGAACTGGATGGCCAGTTGAAAGCCTTTGCTCAGGAGAATGGAGGTTGGCGTTATGTCATCCATAATGCCGGACTGACCAAGACGACCGACAAGGCTCTTTTCTATGAAGTAAATGCCGAAAATACACGTCGCTTTATGGAAGGATTGGCTCGCCATTGTCCTCCGGAGAAATTCCTGCTGATGAGTAGTCTTAGCAGTTACGGGATTGGAGATGAAACGGGCTTCACGCCGATCAAGCTGACCGATCCGCAGACGCCGAATACAGACTATGGAAAGAGTAAATTGCTGGCAGAAAATTATCTGCGGAAACAGCATGCTTTCCCATACGTGATTCTGCGCCCGACAGGTGTCTATGGCCCGGGAGAAAAAGATTATTTCCTGGAGATCAAAAGTATTCAGCAAGGATTGGATCTGGCAGTAGGGAAGATACCACAACGAATTACTTTTATTTATGTAAAAGATCTGGCTCGGGTGGCATTGTCTGCTCTTGAGAAGGACGATATACGTAATCGGGAATATTTTGTGGCAGACGGTGATGTTCATACCGATGCTTCTTTTGCCCGATTAGTTCAGGAGCTTTTGCATAAAAAGCATGTTTTGCATGCCCGTGTACCGCTACCATTGGTTTATACGGCTTGTGTTTTCTCTGAAAAAATTGGTCGGTTGTTTCATAAAAGCATGACACTGAACAGTGATAAATATCAGATATTAAAGCAACGGAATTGGATTTGTGACATTACGCCTTTGCAGCAGGATTTAGGATTTCAAGCGGAATATCCGCTTCGGAAAGGATTGGAAGAATGTATCAGCTGGTATAAGCAAGAAGGTTGGCTATAAAAAAACGCAAGATATCTCACGATGTCTTGCGTTTGAACTAATAAATGATAAAAAAGTTATGTGGGAAGGTTTATATAAAATCAATGAATATTCTTGCTTAAATCGTCGGATGAAATGATTTCATCAGGCTCGGAATACATACAGGCTGGATCTGAATTATAGGCCAGCTTATACGATTTTTCTCCATCAAAGGTTTTTACCTTGATCGTTAGATCTACGGTTTCTCCTTTGGTGTCTGGAAGAGATGATAAATCAAAAGATACCAGTCCTTCAGCAGCGTAAAGAGCACCGTCGCCGTATGCCTGATGACGGAATTCCAACGTATAGGGATCGCTGTTGTCTGCTTGGGTTGGAATCAGACTAACCAGATGTTTGACTCCCGTGTTCCCAAAGTTTGCTGCAAAGCGAACATCTAAATAACCGTCTCCTATGGCCATTGCTAACATTTCTACAGGATCTGTTCCATAAACGGAATCATTTTCTGCCGCTAAGTAAGGAGATATTCTTTTTGTCAGAATATTCTCTATCCAATTGATCTTTATACCGTGACTAAAGCCCTGGATTGAATCGGATAGCATGGTATAATTAACTTGAGCTCTCGTTTTTGAGAAATTATAACCCGGACAGTTTGTTGCGAACGGCCATAATTTTTCTCCGTTATCCCGACGTAAATAATACGTGCTGCCATCCGGCACAACTGTCATAATTTCAATGGCAAATTTGTCCAGTGAATAATCATCATCGTCCTGACAGGCGCTCAACCCGAATAAACTCATCGTCATTGTCAGCATCAACCAAGTGTACTTCCAGAATTTCATAATCGTATTTCCCCTTAAATTTTTAATTTCTATAAAGAAAGATGGCATGTACAGGTTATTCGCTGCATAATCTGATGCAAAAAGAAGTTAATGTTTGATTCGTTTGACGATTAACTCGGCTGTACGGATGGAAGCTCCTGGTTTTCCCAGAATCCGGATCATTTCATCATAGTTTTGCAGCATGGTCTCCCGATAAGTCTTATCGTGTATAATACGTTTCAATTCGGTTGTAATGTTTTCTTCGGAGAAACGTGCGCCAAAGAGTTCTTGCACGACTTCTTTTCCGGAGATCAGGTTGACCAGTGAAATATAAGGGGTATGAAAGAAATGCCGGAAAATAAACGAGGCAAGTCGTCCGGCAGGTACGTAGTAACAAACAACTTGCGGTACCCGGAATAAGGCCGTTTCGAGGGTGGCTGTTCCCGACGTAACGAGCGCGGCATCACTATGTTGCAGAAGCGGATAAGTCTGCTGGAAAAGAATCTGGACAGAACCATCCGTATATTGTTGGTAATAAGCAGGATCTATCCCCGGAGCTCCGGCTATGATGGGTTGATATTCCGGGAACTGGGCGGCAACTCGCAGCATAACGGGCAAGTTATCCCGGATTTCCTGTTTGCGGCTACCAGCCAGTAAGGCCAAGATTGGCTTATCGGCCAACCGGTTCATCCGGAAGAAGGTCGATTTTCCGACCGACTCTTGCTGCTGATAGTTCGAGACGGAGTCAACAGATGGATTCCCTACATAGTCCACTTGGTAATCCAACCGTTGAAAGAATGCAGGCTCAAAAGGAAGGATGGAATAGAGATGATCTACGTATTTCCGGAAATCCTTGATTCGGTATTGTTTCCACGCCCATATTTTCGGTGAAATATAATAATGCACCGGTATATGGAGAACTGTCTTCACATACTTGGCAATCTTCAGATTGAAGCCAGGATAATCAATCAGGATAACGACATCCGGCTGGTACTGACGGATATCTTCCCGGCAGACTTGCATATTGCGGAGTATGGTTCGCAGGTTCATGAGCACAGGGATAAAACCCATAAAAGCCATTTCCCGGTAATGCTTGACCAAAGTTCCTCCTACTTGTTTCATCAGATTCCCGCCTAGAAAACGGAAATCAGCCTGCGGATCTGTATTTTTGATGGCACGCATCAGATTGGATGCGTGCAAGTCTCCGGATGCTTCACCGGCTATGAGATAATATTTCATGGCAGATGAGGCATTAAAGATCCCACGTTTGCAGTTCCTGCATAAAGGCATAGTCGGTTATGTCTATCTTGCAGGGAACGAGAGAGGCATATCCTTCGTTCAGTAATTTATCATCGTTGTCGTCATGCTGGTCGTCATTCCGGAAATAACCGGTTAACCAGAAGACGGTTTGTCCGGCGGCATCTTCTCCCCGCTTGAATTCTTTTACCCAACGTCCATCTGCCTGTCGGCATATTTTCAACCCTTTGACTGGAATGTCTGTCGGGACATTCAGATTCAAATATGTTCCATGAGGAAGACCTTTCTCCAGAATCTTTTCGGCAGTTAATCGGCCCAGACGGCAACATTCCGTAAAATCTGCATCGGCCCGGTGATCTAATAAAGAAACACCCAAAGAAGGAACACCAAAGATACAACCTTCGGCTGTTGCTCCCATCGTACCGGAATAATTGACGCAGATAGCCATGTTGCCTCCATGGTTAATACCGGAAACCAACAAATCCGGCTCATGGTCCAGCACTTCATTAATCGCTAATTTGACACAATCGACAGGCGTTCCTGTACAACTATATACCGTTACACCCGGTTCCTCCCATTCTACTTTGTATTTGATGGGAATCAGTGAAGTAATTGCACTCGACATGCCCGAACGGGGTCCGTCGGGAGCCATGACTACCAGTTCTCCTAAATCTTTGAGGGCTTTGATCAATTCCTGGATTCCTTTCGCTCTGAATCCGTCATCGTTCGTGATCAATATCAACGGTCTGTTGTTTCTTTCCATATTTTGTGTCTGTTTATCGATCGACAAAGATACAAGAAGCCTGTGACATTCGTGTTAATGTCTGGCTAAATTGTGAATTTTAAAATAGAGTAGCCTGCCCGAAAAGCAACGAACAACGTACATCGGAATATTGACAAAGTATGATATGGACATTTTCTTCGCCAGAAATTATATTTTTGACAGATGTGATAAAGCTTTACCATATCTGTACTAAAGCTTTTTGACAAATATGCTAAAGCTTTACGACATCTGTCAAACAATTAAAAAGTAAGGATATAAAAATAACTTCGTAACAGGGTCGTAACTTTGTGCCTTTTATTGAAATGCTTATATCTTCTTGTGATTTCGTTTCTTGAAGAATCGGAAAGTAGTATCTTTGCAACATGGGAAAGAATAAATTAGCTAAATTCGATGACATGGCGGGTTATCCGCATGTGTTTCAATATCCGTTCGGTGTTTTGAAGGAACAGGGTTTCCCGATGCAAGGGCATTGGAATGAGCAATTCTTCAAGAATGATCATCCGATCGTACTCGAACTGGGATGTGGTAAAGGGGAATATACGGTCGGACTCGGACGGTTGTTCCCGGAGAAGAACTTTATTGGAGTAGATATCAAAGGTGCCCGTATGTGGAGTGGTGCCAAGGAATCGTTGGAAAGCGGCATGACGAATGTGGCCTTCCTTCGGACCAGCATTGAGCTGATTGCTCATTTCTTTGCTCCGGGCGAAGTGTCGGAAATCTGGATTACCTTCCCTGATCCTCAGATGAAAAAGGTAAACAAACGACTGACTTCTACCCGCTTTATGAAGTTATACCGGGAAATCTTATCGGGCGATGGCCTGATTCACCTCAAGACGGACAGTAACTTTATGTTTACCTATACTTGTGAGATGGCGAAAGTCAATCATCTTCCGGTCAAGGTGCTGACGGATGATTTGTATCACAGCGGACAGGCCGATGAGATTCTCTCCATCCGGACTTATTACGAACAGCAATGGTTGGATCGTGGCTTGAACATTAAGTATATCCAGTTTGTTTGTGAAGAGCGTGAAGAATGGATAGAACCCGAAGTAGAAATCGAATACGATGCTTACCGGAGCTTTAACCGGAGCAAGCGGAGTGCTTTGGCTTCCGGAAAATAAACTCGTGAGAATCGTTTTCAAAATAAACGAGAATTAAAAACGAAATAAATTAAGTTCGTATGACTATATATCCACAATTAATTCTGGATGCGCTCAAGACAGTGCGTTATCCGGGAACAGGTAAAGACCTGATTGAAATGGGTATGGTGGAAGACAATATTCGTATCGACGGTATGAATGTAACCTTCTCCCTCCTTTTCGATAAACCGAACGATCCGTTTATCCGTTCGGTGGTAAAAGCTGCCGAAACAGCTATCCTGACGTATGTAAGTCCGGATGTCAACATTAAGAATAATATTACGGTTAAGGCTCGCCAGTTGGCACGTCCTGAACCGGACAAATTGCTGCCTGAAGTGAAGAATATCATCGCTGTTTCTTCCGGAAAAGGCGGAGTCGGAAAAAGTACGGTAGCAGCCAATTTAGCAGTAGCATTGGCCGGATTAGGTTATAAAGTCGGATTGCTCGATGCGGATATTTTTGGTCCGTCGCAACCTAAGATGTTCAATTTGGAAGAGGCCCGTCCTTATATGGTAGAAGTTGGTGGCCGTGAACTGATTGAACCGGCTGAAAACTATGGGGTGAAGATGCTTTCTATCGGTTTCTTTGTGAACAAGGAAGATGCCGTATTGTGGCGTGGAGCCATGGCAAGTAATGCCTTGAAACAATTGATTGGAGATGCCAACTGGGGCGAACTGGATTACTTCCTGATTGACCTGCCTCCGGGAACAAGTGATATTCATCTGACCATGGTGCAGACGTTGGCGATTACAGGGGCAATAGTTGTCAGTACACCTCAAGAAGTGGCTTTGGCAGATGCCCGTAAAGGAATCAGTATGTTTACAGGAGATAAGGTGAATGTTCCGGTATTGGGACTGATTGAAAACATGGCCTGGTTTACTCCTGCCGAACTTCCGGAAAACAAGTATTATCTTTTCGGTAAAGAAGGCGGAAAGCGTCTGGCTGAAGAACTGCATATTCCATTGCTGGGACAAATTCCTATTGTTCAGAGTATCTGCGAAGGTGGTGACGAAGGAAAGCCTGTTGCTCTGAATCCGGATAGTATTACCGGACGTGCCTTCTTGGATCTGGCTCAGGAGGTTGTGAAGGAAATTGATTATCGCAATGAGCATTTAGCTCCTACCCAGCGTGTACATGTAACAAAGAAATAAATGGGGTAACCATATATCTATCCTCGATCGTTTCCACACGACATTTTACTGGGAACGATGAGGTGATGGCAACAAATAAAAATAGCGGGAATTACTGTTGGTTCCCGCTATTTTTATTTTCAATATGGATGGTATTCTCTTCCAATTTGATGATTGTTTTACAGAAGAACTGATTTGATGGCATATTCCAGATCCGACTTAGGCATAACGCCGCGCCCCATTTTAGGCTTACCTTCCATCGGGATAAACAGTAAAGACGGTACAGATCGGATATTGAAAAGAGCTGCCAGTTCTTCTTGCTGATCAACATCTACTTTATACACATAAATCTGATCTTTGTATTTATCAGCTACCTCTTCTAAAATCGGAGACAAGGCCTTGCAGGGTCCGCACCAAGTAGCGAAGAAGTCAATAATAGCCGGTTTATCTCCTAAATATTTCCATTCACCACCATTCCATACATTGGCTACCTTAGTGGTAAAGTCTTCTTTATTCAGATATGATACACTCATTTGATTCCCTCCTATATTTATGTTTCTTACTTGTACAAAAGTAAGAAATATGTAGTTGTATGTCAAATATATAATTTCTATCTGTCAATCAATTTCTTTTATATGGTATCATGGACTGGTCAGCTTTGTATCTGTCCTACCTGTGTTTCAAACTGTATTTTATCCTTGGCTTTGTTACGTACTTTGCTCCGATAGTTGTAGATCGTAGTCAATGAGTAGCGTAGAAAACGGGCAATTTTGTTGCTGTCGGTAATTCCCAAGCGGATTAAGGCGAATATGCGTAATTCAGTTGACAGCAATTCTCCGGGATGTGGATGAAGCTGTTCGTCATCCCGTAAAAGAGCATTTAAAGACTCTACAAAGTGAGGAAACAGACTCAGGAATGTTTCATCGAAACTTTTGTAGAACTTCTCTCGTTCTTCCGTGATAAACGATTCTGATTTAATGGCCTTAAACAGGGCTTTCAGGTCTTTGGAAATCGAAAGGTTCTCTAAGGAACGGCGATAATTTTCCATCTTATCCAAATACATGGTACATTGATCCAGATAATGTACGATATATTCCTGTTTGATCAGATTGGCTGAGGAAAGCTCTTGATTCACCTTATACAACTGCTTGTTGACATGTTGCAGTTGCTCGTTCATCTTGCTCAAATCCAGACGGGCTACCTTCAGTTTCCGCATTTGCCTGTAAATATAGAGGACCATACCGACGAGCAAAAGTGAAACTCCTAAAGAAATAGACATTAATATTTGACGTAATTGTAACTCTTGTGCCGATTTAATCCGGTAAGCCTGGTCGATAATGGGATAAGATTGGGTGATGCTGATTGCCCGAAAACGAGCATTGCAGAAAACGGCATCAGCCATTGAGCGGTTCAGATATTTATAAGCCCGTTCGATATCTCCTTGCTGATAAAGCAGGTAAGCCAGTTTGTGCAAGGCAATATATTCTTTGATGGACAGTTTTAAATCGACGATGGCCGATTTCGCTAAATAATACATCTCTTGCTCTGTATCTCCTAATCCTTCATAGGCGGTTGAGAGATCGAAGGCAACCAATCCGATGGAATGGCCTTCCAATAATTCAGCAGGGACGCTTTTAAGAACGTCAACGGCTTCCTGATAGGCTTTTCTGGCAATGAATTGCCCGGCCTGTAACCGATAGTATATTTCTACATCCGGAGAATATAAAGGAATTAACGAGTCTCTATACATGGTAGAAGTCTGATAATAGATATCCCGCTCTTTTTGTGTCAGCGAATAGCCGGCAATCAGTCCGTATAGTGAATTCCACATGGAATAATAATATCGCAACTGACTTGTTGATAGTTTCTTTGAATCAATTTTTTCCAGCATGTCTATGGCTTCTTTATACATACCCATGGTAGAAAATAGTTCCGAACGGTTCATACGCAGTTCGTCTTCATAATCCCAATGCTTGGCTTTGGCTAGGTTTTCTTTTAAGGAAACGTAATGTAAGGCCGAGTCGGTTTGGTAGTTAAAATATTCCCGGAATAGCTTATTATAAATTTCATAACGTACGGAGTCGTTTCCTGCCAACGAGATGGATTCTTTCAGTCGCTCTATTTTCTGTTCTTTCCTGTTGTCATAAATACTTCGGTTTTCTACCACTTGATCCAGCTGCTGCAGCATTAAGCGTAAACTGTCCGTATATGACGGACGCGCATTCAAGGTAGAACATAAGATCAGAAATAAGATACACGGAAACAGACGAAACATGATTTACTGGTATTAAATGTTGTCAAGCGCTGTAAAGGTAATTATTTTATCCTTAAAAAACTATTTTATACGATTTAGATTACATATTTGATTTATATTTTTCGACTTTAGATATTATTAAAAATAAAAGATAATCAATATTTTATGCCTTTGATATATTTATATTTTATTTACTCGGAATAAAAAGAGTCTTATCGTGCTCTATTTTTGCAAATGTAAAAATAGGAAAAAGAGAAAAAAGCTATTTTTAGTCATTGATAGATGATTGAAAAAAGGTTGACGCTCGAAGACTTTTTTCTCCAAAGATACAAATTAGTGCTTAATCAAAACTTATCCTCTGTACCTGACTGCGTGATGCAGGTAGGTGCAGAGGTTTCTTTTTTCAAATACTTTTCGTAACTTGCCAGCTCAAATATAAAAACATTGTTTTAATACCGAATTAATAACTGAATCTATATGGATAGAACATTCAAATCGAAAATAGGCTGGTGGTATCACCTGATCATCTGGATCCTAGGAATATGTACGATATTATCATTCGTTAAAGGTCAAAGCCCGGTTAACATGATAACGCTACTGCTCGTAACCTTATTTCTGATCCATCTGATGTTGACTACCTGGTACAAAATAACAGCAGACGGCGAGTTGATCGTACATTGTAGTTTCTTTCCGGAAAAGAAACTCAAGGTAGAAGAAATTGCGGCTGTCGAGCCTACTGCCCTGCCTGTTTCTAGCTATGCTTTGTCTTTGGACCGGCTGATTATTTATAAAGGAGAACAGCAATGGTTATTGATATCGCCGGTCAATAAGAAAGAATTCCTGAAGTGTCTCCGAAAGTATAATCCGGATATTCAAGTAAAGGAACCTTCTATCATGTAATGATCATTAAAGGTATTATTATGAAAGCACAGCTGAAAAAAGATTACCGGAATCCGAAACTTTATCGGTGGATTCTTATTTATGCCGTTTATGCTCTACTCTGTGTGATCGGAGGAATTATTTCGAACGAACTGCTGAACATGTCCATTTGGCTGGCTGTTCCTTTGGGAGGTTTGTATGCGGTGGTGTTTATGCCGTATAGCATTACGGAAACAAACAATCTGCAAGGTGGATCAGGCATTATTCCGATTCTTTATATCACGCAGATTCATCAAACCGGACAACCGCATAAAGGCCTTACCGTTTATTATTCGATCCAAGCAGGAAAAGAGCAAAAACGGAATTTTTATCCGCAGGATGAACAACGTTTTATAGCGATATTGAAAGAAATTAATCCGAATATATTAATTCAATTAATCTAATGAACATGAAATACGATGTAGCCATTATCGGTGGTGGTCCCGCCGGATATACTGCTGCCGAAAAAGCAGCTAAAGGTGGTTTATCAACTGTCTTATTCGAGAAGAATGCCTTAGGTGGCGTATGTTTGAATGAAGGTTGCGTACCAACCAAAACATTGCTGTATTCAGCCAAGACGTACGATCAGATCAAGCATGCATCCAAATATGCGGTGAGCGCAGAGAATCCTTCTTTTGATTATCCGAAAATCATTGCCCGGAAGAATAAAGTAGTGAAAAAGCTGACGGCCGGCATCCGCATGAAGATGAAAGAAAGCGATGTGGAAGTCATTGCCGGAGAAGCCATGATCCAAGGGAAAACGGATGAAGGAAATATCCTGATCCAGTGTGCTGAACAAGTTTACGAAGCCAAGAACCTGTTGGTATGTACAGGCTCTGAATCGGTCATCCCTCCGATTCCAGGAGTCAATGAAACGGAATACTGGACGAGTCGGGAAGCTTTGCAGAGTAAAGAGTTGCCGGCTTCGCTGATCATCATCGGTGGCGGTGTGATCGGAATGGAGTTCGCTTCGTTCTTCAACAGTATGGGAACTGAAGTGCAGGTAGTCGAAATGCTCGACAAGATCTTGGGTCCGATGGATAAGGAATTATCTGATATGCTTCAGGCTGAATACGCCAAGCGTGGGGTTAAATTCTATCTGGGACATAAGGTAACAGGTATTCACGGGCAGGAAGTAACGGTAGAAAAAGACGGGGAAAGCTTTACGTTACACGGTGAAAAGGTGTTGTTAAGCGTAGGCCGCCGTCCGGTCACGAAAGGATTTGGCTTGGAAACCCTGGCATTGGAGCCTTTCCGCAATGGCATAAAAGTCAATGAATACATGCAGACTTCCTTGCCTAATGTATATGCCTGCGGTGATATTACAGCATTCTCTTTACTGGCTCATACAGCTGTCAGCGAAGCGGAAGTGGCTATCAATCATATCTTAGGGAAAGCCCGTGCCATGAGTTACAAGGCTATCCCGGGCGTTGTCTATACGAATCCGGAAATTGCCGGTGTTGGTAAGACGGAAGAAGAACTGCAGGCCAGCGGAACTCCTTATCAGGTAAAGAAAATACCGATGGCTTTCTCCGGTCGTTTCGTGGCCGAGAATGAAATGGGGAATGGGGTTTGTAAGTTAATTCTGGCTGAAGATGGTACGCTGATCGGTGCGCATTTATTGGGCAATCCGGCTTCCGAATTGATTGTTATCGCCGGGATCGCGATCGAAAAAGGCATGAAGGCTGAAGAATTGACATCATTCGTCTTCCCGCATCCTACGGTAGGTGAGATTTTGAAAGAGGCGTTACTATAAAACATTCTCTTTTCCCTGGCATTGCGAACTCAAAAAGGCAGATTTTGTCTGCAAAATCTCTTAATTGGTTTTTCGCAATGCTTTTTTGTGCAAAAAATTAATTGTTTTGAAATCGTAAATGTAAATTTCACTAGCAAAAATAACTATTTTGAAATCAAAAGTATAAATTTCGTAAACAAAAATTGAATTTTTGGATTTAAAAATAGATATTTTGTCTGCAAAAGGAATGAAATCAAATACAGAATAATAAATTTTGTATACGAAATGGTTTGATTTGAATAGAAAATAGATATATTTGTAAAGAAGAAGTTCCTTTTAAGGTATAAAATAATAAACATACGTGGCTCATGGACGAAAAAGAAATCATCAGGAAGTATATTTCGGTAGAAAATATTTATCTGCCGGTGCTGTCAAACAAAGAATTCCTCAATTTTCTGTCGCGCTTCCATGCTTTATTGCCGTTGGAGCCGGTAGATCAGTCGCCCGATGCCAACCCCGCCGGTCCGCGTCACGCACCGGCACTTCGGATCGATGCGGATCATATTCAACTCCTAGAATCGTTGCTTCTGAAGCTATCCGATTATAGTATAGAACCAAGAACTTATTCCGAGACTTCGTCTTTGCAGGAAACAGACCAGAAAAGAACTATCTTGTTGAAAGCTTTGTGCGAACGCGTCTCGCGAGCCATAACCCTGCCCCTCGAAAGCGAACAAGAAGCGGGCGAACGGCTCTTCCCTGTCATACAATCCTATCGCAAGACTCATCTGAAACCTCGCAACCAAAAGACAGAAGAGATAACCGCCCTTTTAATGGATTTGGAGAAGCCGGAATATGCATCTACGATCGAAACGCTGCGAATACGGACGCATATAGATGAACTGCGGAGACAAAATGAAACCTATATCGCGCTGCTTCACCAACGGGATGAAGAGAGTACCCGCCGCTATATGAAAGAACGGAGTGCCGACCTGCGCACCACGCTGACGGACCTCTACAAAGAGATGCGCGATTATGCGTTCGCCTCCAACCTGCTGCACGAGACAGACGAGTCGCGGCTGTTTCTCTCCAGTCTGAATACCCTGATCGAGGATGTTCGCACGAATTATAAGCGTCGTGGTCCTCGCAAACCTAAAAAGGAGAAGGAACCGTTGGACGAAACAGAAAAACAAGGATAAAAAAGGACGGCCTCGTTCAGATAGCCGTCCTTTTAACATCTTATTTTATTTTCTCAGGCTTTCTTGCCCAAGTTTTCCCAGGCTTTTGCCACAGCTTCATTGATATTGCTGCAAATATTGTCTTCGCCTAATAGTTCATAGAATCCGGAGCGTTCCAATACTTTATGCACCTTGTCATTTACTCCCGATAAGATGATGTGAATATTTTCTTTCTGCGACATGACACACAGATTAGTCAGGTTATGAATACCAGTTGAGTCAATGAAAGGGACTTTACGCATACGGATAATACGGATCTTCGGACGATCGCCCAACTGCGACATGATTTCCTCAAACTTCGTGGCTATACCGAAGAAGTAAGGACCGTTGATTTCATATACTTCCACACCCTTCGGCAAGGTAAGATGTTCTTCGTGCACTTCCAGGTCGGATTCTTTATTCGGGTCGATTTCATCGCGGATAACAGAGATTTCGGTGGTCTCCATGACACGTTTCATAAACAGAACGCAGGCAATCAACAAACCGACTTCAATAGCTATTGTCAAATCGAAGATGACTGTCAGGAAGAAAGTAATCAGCAACACGGTTACATCCGATTTCGGGTTCTTCATCAATGCCAGGAAAGTACGCCAGCCACTCATATTATAAGAGACAATAACCAATACACCGGCCAGACAAGCCATCGGTATATATTGAGCCAATGGCATCAGGAACAAAAGGATCAGTAACAACACACCAGCATGAACGATACCTGCAATAGGAGAGCGGCCTCCGTTATTGATGTTCGTCATCGTGCGGGCAATAGCGCCAGTAGCCGGTATTCCACCAAAGATGGGGGAAACAATATTGGCAATTCCCTGGGCAATCAGCTCGGTATTCGAATGATGCCGGTCGCCAATCACACCATCCGCCACGGTAGCCGACAATAAAGATTCAATAGCGCCTAATACGGCTATGGTAACAGCTACCGGGAACAGGTTCTTGACAGCTTCCCAGTCTAATGCCGGAACAACAGCTTCCGGTAATTGGGCCTGGATACTAAACCGGTCGCCTATCGTATCGATGGTAGTGATGCCTCCATAGACTTTCATCAGATAAACAGCCAGTGTCACAACAACGATGGCGATCAGTGAACCCGGAATCTTCTTGGAAAACTTCGGTGTAATGGCAATAATGAAGATGCTGACAAAGCTAACCAATGCATTCCACCAGTTTACTGTATCAAAGTGACGGGCATATACCATCCATTTGCCGATGAAATCGCCCGGAACTTTCTCTCCGTCGAAAGTCAGACCAAAGACATCTGCTATCTGCGTGGTGAAGATCGTAACCGCAATACCACTCGTAAAACCGACAATAATCGGATAAGGAATGAACTTGATGACAGCTCCCAGTTTGAAAACTCCCATCAGTACCAATAGGATACCGGCCATTAAAGTGGCAACAGTCAAGCCTTCGATGCCGTACTCTTGAATAATTCCATAAATGATCACGATAAAAGCACCGGTAGGTCCGCCAATCTGAACTTTACTACCACCTAACAGAGAAATGATAAATCCGGCTACGATAGCTGTAATGATACCTTTCTCGGGTGTAACACCTGAAGCAATACCAAAAGCAATTGCCAGCGGCAACGCTACAATACCTACGATAATTCCGGCCATTAAGTCTGTACTGAAATCCGTTTTTGAATAATTCCGGAATAACTCGAATAATTTAGGTTGAAAGTCAATCTTATTACTCATCTTACTCATGTTTTTTCTGCCTGTTATTGAATGAAGGCGCAAAAGTAGTAATAAAATATGAATAAATGTTTTTATTTATATTATTTCTGTCCGGTAACTATTGAGATTATAGGTTTTTGGGAAAACACTACCGCAAGGTTGTTTGTTCTTTGTATGAAGAAAGATAAAACGGGAAATGGTAATATGAAAAAGTTTAAGTATTTTTGTAACAAGGATTTTTATGGCAAAAGTAACTCTTAGATGATTCATATAAAGAAATAAAGCCCTAGATTTTAGATATATTGCTTATGAAGACGAAAAAGAAAGATAAGAAAAAAGATAAAGAGAAAAAGGGGAAAAGCAAACGGATCAAAAAAGACGATTTACTTCGTCTGATCACGACGTGTTTTGAATCCTCGCCTTCGTTATCGCTCAATTATAAACAGGTAAGCAAGCAGATTGGTGTAGAAAGCCAAGTGCAGAAATTACAGGTTTCGGCGATATTGGAAGATTTGGCTTTGGGTGGTTACCTGAAGGAAGTAGATCGTGGGCGGTATCGCTTGAACAACATCGGTACGATTGCCGAAGGTGTTTTTACCCGGCGAAGCAACGGGAAGAATTCGTTTATTCCGGATGGAGAAGGGACACCTGTATTCATTGCTGAACGGAACTCGGCTCATGCAATGGATGGCGACCGCGTGAAAGTTCAGTTGTTTGCCCGTCGTAAAGGAGCTGAACCCGAAGGTGAAGTGGTTGAGATACTCGAATCCAAGGAACGTGTATTTGTGGGTAAACTTCAGGTGGCAAAGGGTTTTGCCTTCCTGATTACTGAGAACAAGACGTTGGCGAATGATATCTTTATCCCGAAAGACAAACTGAAAGGAGGAAAGAATGGTGATAAGGCCGTTGTCCGTATCATGGAATGGCCCGACGATGCCAAGAATCCGTTGGGAGAAGTGATTGATATCTTGGGTAAAGCCGGTAGTAACAATGCCGAAATGCACGCGATCCTGGCCGAATTTGGTTTGCCTTACAAATATCCGGAAAATGTAGAAAAGGCAGCCAACAAGATACCAGATAAAATTCCGCAGGAAGAGATTGACAAACGGGAAGATTTCCGGAATGTATTGACGTTTACCATCGACCCGAAAGATGCCAAGGACTTTGATGATGCCCTTTCTGCCCGTCAGCTGGATAATGGAAATTGGGAAGTAGGCGTACATATTGCCGACGTAACGCATTATGTGAAGCCTGAAAGCTTGATTGATCGGGAAGTAGAATCGCGGGCTACATCTGTTTATTTGGTGGACCGTACTATTCCTATGTTGCCGGAGCGTTTGTGTAACCAGATCTGTTCTTTACGGCCTGACGAGGAAAAGCTTTGCTTCTCGGCTATCTTTGAACTGAATGCAGATGCGGAAGTCGTTAATTCGCGTATTTGTCGGACAGTGATCAAGAGCGACCGCCGTTTTACTTACGAAGAAGCGCAGCAGGTTATTGAAACGGGCGAAGGCGATTGTAAGGAAGCCATTCTGGCTTTGAATCAGTTGGCCCAGAAATTACGGGAGAAACGGTTTAAGAACGGTGCCATTAATTTCGACCGGTATGAAGTGAAGTTCGAAATTGATAAGGATGGAAAGCCGATCAGCGTATATTTCAAGGTTTCTAAAGAAGCCAACAAGCTGATTGAAGAGTTTATGTTGCTGGCCAACCGGACAGTTGCCGAATTTATCGGTCGTCCGCCGAAAGGAAAAACGAAGAAGACATTTGTCTATCGTATCCATGAATTGCCAGATCCGGAAAAGATGGAGAATTTTGCCACCTTTATCCGTCGTTTCGGTTATCGCTTCAAGACAGACGGTAAGAAGAGTGAGATCTCGAAAGGTATCAATTCCTTGCTTGATCAGGTACAGGGCAAGCCGGAGGAGAATCTGATTGAGACTGTAGCCATACGAGCCATGCAGAAGGCGAAATACTCTACGGATAATATCGGTCATTACGGTTTGGCATTCGATTATTATACGCATTTTACTTCTCCTATCCGGCGTTATCCGGATATGATGGTGCATCGCTTATTGGAACGGTATATGCAAGGTGGAAGAAGTGTGGTCAAGAAGAAATATGAAGAGCTTTGCGAACATTGTTCGTCTATGGAGCAAGTAGCAGCCAATGCCGAACGGGCTTCTGTCAAATACAAGCAAGTAGAATTTATGAGTGACAAGCTCGGACAAATCTTTGATGGAGTGATTTCGGGTGTAACTGAATGGGGCTTGTATGTTGAGTTGAATGAAAACAAATGCGAAGGCTTGGTTCCGATGCGTGATCTGGATGATGATTACTATGAATTCGATGAAAAGAATTATTGTCTGATAGGCCGGCGCAACAAGCATCAGTATCGTTTGGGTGATCCGGTAACCATTCGTGTTGCACAAGCAAACCTCGAACGGAAACAGTTGGACTTCCAGTTAGTATAAAGATAGCCGTCAGAGAAAAAACTTTCTCTGGCGGTTTTTTGTTGTCTCTGCACAATCTTTTAGAAGTACAGCATATAATTCTTCTTGTGAAACCGGGGTTGGAAGATGGCAATTCCGATATGGAACAGATCGAATGTCAGACTGACTTCCTTTCGGTTACAAATCTCTTGCCAGAGGGTACGCATTTCCTGGTTTTCCCGAATTCCTTCCAGGAAAAAGACGGTATCCGGATGGATATGTTTCATGGTTTCTTCCAGGTAGAACCGGTTCTTTTCCTTCTCCTGACTTGCTTGGAAGAAAACAAAGTCCACTTTCCCTAAATCTTGCAATGCTGCAGGTAACGTCTGTTCGTAATCTCCCGGACACAATTGTACCTTCGAATGATACTTCTGCAGGCTCCAGTTGGTTGTTTCTGCCGATGCTGTATCTTTTTCAAGGACAATGGCTTTTACATCCGACGCATAAGCGGTTAAGTATAAAGAGGCGATTCCTGCCGGAGAACCGATCTGCAACAACTTCTTCGGTTTGAAGAAATTGACTGTACGGAACAATAACTCACCATGCGAACGCTTGATATCTTTTCGGGCGAGCTTATTCCCTTTGTGTTCCAGTTGCCTTCTGATCAGTTCAATATCCTGATAACAGTAGTAACCGCAGCGCTCGTCGATTACTTTGGTAATGAATGAAAAGGCAAAAGGGGAATGTACACCGAACCCTTTGCGATGACGCAAGAAGCGGTAGAACAGTATGGTTTCTTGCCAAGTATAGTTGAAAGGAAATACGTTCATTTTCTTATAATCTGATTTTAATAGCATTTAGGAAGATGTGTCCAGTGAAACATCCGTGTCATCCGTACCCAAAAGACGGAGCGGAGATTTTGACACACCTTCCTATTATAAGTAAAACCGGATGAATGCATATCATCCAAAGGTTCTTAATTCAAAATAATCTCATCAACAAACAGGAAGCCCGGGTTTCCTTTTCCTCCATGCCAAGACGGAATCTTCTGTTCCGACAAGGCTTTTACCTTGACATAACGGGTCTTGACCGGATCAAACTTCAGCTCATGCGTGTAGATCTGGTTCGGATCACTTTCCTTCATAGCTGGATAAGCCTCAGAAGCTACTTCCTTGAATGTCTGGTTATCGTCGGATACTGATACGGTAATACCGCGTGTATCAAAGATCCAGTCGCCTTTTTCCACACAGGTATGCAACGTCATAGATGAAATCTCTGTTGCTTCTTTCAAATCGATAACGGCTTCTAGGTCATTGGTATAGAAAGCAATCCAACGTCCTGTCTTGTAGTTCATATTACCAGTCATACCATCTACCAGTACGGTTGCACCGCTGAACTCATATTGTTTGTTGATCGGTTGCAACATGGTAATCGGTTTCATGGATGATTTGCTGAAACTGATTTCATCTTTGGTGATCTTTGAACTGCCAGACGGGCGGATCGCTACCGTACGCAGCGTACAAGGCTTGTCAATCTTGATGATATCTGTATATTTCTCTGAAGCTGTTGTCGGTTCGCTGCCATCCAATGTATAATAAATCGGAGCATTGTCGATCGTACGGGCTACGGCATCCAACGTACCGGTTTCGGTATTGGGCTTCAGATCCAGCATCACATCAAAGATGTGTGTAGCATAATTCCATCCGTTCTTCGCATAGATATTGACCAAACGGCTGACACGCTGCAGGAAGGCTTCGTAATTCTTCTTTTCCGGTGCACACCATTGTGATTCACTCAGGGCTGCCATACGTGGCAATACCATATATTGTACCTGCTTGAAGTCGGGAATATATTCTGTCCATAAGTTGGCCTGCACGCCGACAATATACTTCTGTTCTTCCGGACTTAACGATTTCGGCATCGGTTCATAACTGTAAACCCGTTCGATCGGCAGATAACCGCCAATTGCCATCGGCTCTGTCTCGGTATCTTTTGACTGATAATAATCGAAGTATAAGTACGTGTTCGGAGTCATGACTACATCATGATGCTGCTTGGCTGCTTCGATACCTCCGGCTTCTCCGCGCCATGACATCACGGTTGCATTCGGAGCCAGACCGCCTTCCAGCGTTTCATCCCAGCCAATCATCTTACGTCCTTTTGAGTTCAGGAATTCTTCTGCTTCATGAATCACATAACTCTGCAGACGTTCTTCTTTGGTATGCTTGTTGTCACTCTTCAAGCCCAAAGCCTTGATGCGGGCCTGACATTTCGGACAAGTGGACCATTTTACTTTCGGACATTCATCACCGCCCACATGAATATATTCGGATGGGAAGATCTCTACGATTTCAGCCAGTACGTCTTTGATGAACTGGATGGTCTGATCGTTACCGGCACACAATACATTGTCGGATACACCCCATTGTGTCCATACTTCATACGGACCGCCTGTACAGCCCAGTTCCGGATAAGCGGCTAAGGCTGCCTGCATGTGTCCCGGCAGGTCGATTTCCGGGATTACCGTGATATAGCGTTCTGCTGCATAGGCTACGATCTCTTTGGCCTGTTCCTGTGTATAGAAGCCACCATACGGCTTACCGTCGTATTTACCGGAGTTATGACCGATTACGGTTTCCTTACGCATCGAACCGATTTCGGTTAACTTCGGATACTTCTTGATCTCGATACGCCAGCCCTGGTCTTCCGATAAATGCCAGTGGAAGCGGTTGATATTGTGTAAAGCCATCATGTCGATATACGTCTTGATCTCGTCCATCGAGAAGAAATGACGGCCTACATCCAGCATCATACCTCGGTAACCGAAGCGAGGCTGGTCTTTGATTTCAACGGCAGGCAATTCCACGTTGCTGCCTTCTGCAACATCTACTGCCTTCCGCAAAGTTTGAATACCATAGAATACACCGGCTTCTGATGGCGAGCTGATTACTACCTGACTGGCATCTACTTTCAGCTGATAAGCTTCCGGATTGTCGTTTGCCAAACCCAGTTGCAATACGATACCTCCTTTTCCTCCTTCACCGGCCTGTACTTGCAGTTCGATTCCGGTTTGTGCCTTGACATACGAAGCCAGGAACTCGGCATTCCGCTGCATCTTCTCGTTCCCTGCCGGATAATAAACCGTCACTCCGCTCTTCAACAAGAAAGAAGCTTGCTGTGTGGTGTTGATTTCCAACGGCATCGGAACTACTTCGTAATTGGCAACCGTTGTGGGCTGGTTCGAACAAGCTGTCATTAGCAAACCAGCCAGCGACCATCCCAAAAGATTTAACTTCGATAAAATTTGCATGATAATTATATTTATAAATTAGATGATTTAGATCTAAACGGATTTTATCAGCCAAAGTATTAAAAAGTTTTTAAATGGGCAAGAAACAAGGACAACATTCTTGATTTTTCTCTGTTCTGATGAGGCTTTTGATATGATTGACTGTTCTAAATTCTCTTCAAATAGAAGTGAATAGTAGATGATTTAGAGGTGTTTCTCGTTTATTTAGAGGTGTTTCTCGTTTATTTTTTATCGTTCCACCCTTGTGGAACGATCGTCTCACAACTGTGGAACGATCGTATCACCTAGGTGGAATGATCGTTTCACCCGGGTGGAACGGTAAAAAGACAATAGGATTCGGAAGAACGGGGAAAGATAAATCTCCTTACTATCCAAACCAATTCCAACCGAATTATGTAACTTTGTGAAATAATTGCGAAACAGAAAAAGGATGGAAGACGATTTTGATATAAGAGACGTCCGGATGCCGGAAAGCGAACGGGAATACGAAAACGCGCTCCGTCCGCTTTCGTTCCACGACTTCAGTGGGCAGGCGAAGGTGGTCGAGAACCTGAAAGTATTCGTCATGGCTGCCCGGATGCGTAAAGAAGCCCTGGACCATGTGTTGCTGCACGGGCCTCCAGGACTGGGAAAGACAACGCTTTCGAATATTATTGCTAATGAATTGGGCGTCGGTTTTAAGGTGACATCGGGTCCGGTACTCGACAAACCGGGTGATTTGGCTGGCGTATTGACTTCGTTGGAGAAGAACGATGTATTGTTTATCGACGAGATCCACCGCCTGAGTCCGGTTGTAGAAGAATATCTCTACTCGGCTATGGAAGATTATCGGATTGACATCATGATCGATAAAGGTCCCAGTGCCCGTTCGATCCAGATAGATCTGGCTCCGTTTACGCTGGTGGGTGCTACTACCCGAAGTGGCTTGCTGACAAGTCCTTTGCGGGCCCGTTTCGGAATCAACCTGCATTTGGAATATTATGATGTATCGACATTGACACAGATTATCTTGCGTAGTGCCGATATCCTGAATATCCGTTGCGAACTAAATGCGGCGAAAGAGATCGCTTCCCGTAGCCGGGGAACGCCTCGTATAGCCAATGCCTTGTTACGTCGTGTACGCGATTTTGCACAGGTCAAGGGAAGCGGAGCAATCGACAAGGCCATTGCCTGCTATGCCCTCGAAGCCTTGAACATTGACCGTTACGGATTGGATCAGATTGATAATAAGATTCTGACAACGATTATCGATAAATTCAAAGGCGGACCGGTGGGATTGACCACGATTGCTACGGCTTTGGGCGAAGATCCCGGTACATTGGAAGAAGTATATGAGCCGTTCCTCATCAAGGAAGGCTTTCTGAAGCGGACACCTCGCGGACGCGAAGTGACAGAGCTCGCTTATACCCATTTGGGACGTATACACGACAGTGGAAACCAGGGATTATTGTTTTAACTGACAAGTTTATGACTTGACAAGAAGACAAGTCGGCGAGTACCTTTTCAGTATTCGGAACTTGGGTTACTTCGTTGACTTGTTGACAGACAAACTACTGATAAAAGAGAACAAATTATGGCGGGAGGAATGAAGCGGCTGGCCAAGGAAACAGCCGTTTATGGATTGAGTAGTATTATCGGACGCTTCCTGAACTGGATGTTAGTGCCGATGTACACACGCGTATTTACCGATACCGGCGATTTTGGTATTGTTACCAACTTATACGGCTGGGTAGCCCTGTTGCTGGTGCTCCTAACCTTCGGTATGGAAACCGGGTTCTTCCGGTTTATCAATAAGAAAGAAGAAACGGAACCGATGCGGGTTTATGCCACAACGATGGCGTGGGTTGGCGGATTGTCCGGAGCTTTCCTGCTATTGTCGTGGCTGTTTCTGCAACCGATAGCCGATGCTTTGCGTTATACGGCTCCGTTGGAATATTTAGGCATGATGTTGGGCATTACGGCAGTAGATGCATTCTGCTGTATTCCTTTTGCCTATCTGCGTTATGCCGGTCAGGCCTATCGTTTTGCCGGTATCAAGTTACTGGGCATCTTTCTGAATATCTTCCTCAATATCTTCTTCCTGGTGATTTGTCCGTGGCTATATACCCGAATGCCCGAAGCCATCGGTTGGTTCTATCGTCCGGATTACGGAGTCGGTTATGTCTTCGTAGCCAATGTGATTACCACAGGTATTACTTTCCTTTGCCTCTTGCCGAGTATGTTACCTGGCTTCAAGGCTCGTCCGAACGGTACGTTGCTGAAAGAGATGCTGCATTACTCCTTCCCTATTCTGATTCTGGGAATTGCCGGAATCTTCAATCAGACAGCCGACAAGATCCTTTTCCCGCTCTTGTTTGACGACAAGACGGAAGCCTATCGTCAGTTAGGTATCTACGGCGCTTGCTTCAAGGTTGCCGTGGTGATGGTGATGTTCATCCAGGCCTTCCGCTATGCCTACGAACCCTTTATCTTTGCCAAGAACAAAAGTGAAGGAAATACGAAGGCGTATGCCGAAGCCATGAAATACTTCATCATCTTCTCCTTGTTTATTTTCCTGGGAGTCATGTTCTACATCGACATCATCAAATACTTTGTCGGCAGCCGGTATTACGACGGTCTGCAAGTGGTGCCGATTGTTATGCTGGGAGAATTCTTCTTTGGCATTTACTTTAATCTCTCTTTCTGGTATAAGCTGATTGATCAGACCCAATGGGGAGCCTACTTCTCGATGATTGGTTGTGCGGCCACGGTAGCGATCATTATCCTTTTCGCTCCAACCTACGGCTATATGGCTTGTGCCTGGGCTTCGTTCTGCTGTAACCTGCTGATGATGTTGCTATCCTACTTCATCGGACAAAAGAAATATCCCATCGCTTATGATCTGCAGTCGGCCGCTCTTTATTTCGGATTAGCGGCTGTCTTGTATGTTGTCGGTATGTATGTTCCTTATCCTTCCACCGGAGTGGCACTTTTGGTGCGGACCGTTTTGTTGATCGGTTTCGTTGCTTTTGTGATCCGGCGGGATTTACCGCTGGCGGAGATTCCATACATTGGAAATCGCCTGAAAAGGTCTTAATCTGGCAGCAGGAACAGATTCTTGCTGTCTGATACGACTGTTTACTTACTTTTATTTATAAATTTGCAGCTTCAAATAAGAAAGTTATGGAGAAAGAGTCACTATATGTACAAATTAAAGCCTTTTTTGCCCGCATATTCGATGTAAGGCAGGAAAAAGAAGACGAACAAGAAACCATTGATTCGATCAAGAAAGGCGTGGAGTTTAAAGGAACGAACCTTTGGGTATTGATCTTTGCCACCTTTATTGCTTCTCTTGGATTGAATACCAATTCAACGGCAGTTATTATCGGTGCCATGTTGATTTCTCCTTTGATGGGACCGATCATGGGATTCGGTTTGGGATTAGGTATTTCAGACTTCGAACTGATCAAACGCTCTTTCCGTAATTTTGCCATCGCAACGGTGTTCAGTGTGATCACATCTTCCATTTATTTCTTGATCTCCCCGATCAGTGAGGCTCAAAGTGAATTGCTGGCCCGTACGCAGCCTACATTATACGATGTATTGATTGCTTTCTTCGGTGGATTGGCCGGTATTGTGGCCAGTTCGACAAAGAGTAAGGGAAATGTGATCCCCGGTGTAGCGATCGCGACTGCCTTGATGCCGCCTCTTTGTACGGCAGGATTCGGTTTGGCTACCGGCAATCTGTATTATTTCTTCGGAGCTTTCTATCTGTTCTTCATCAACAGTGTATTCATCAGTTTGGCAACCTATCTGGTCGTGCGTGTCCTGAAGTATCCGAAGAAAGTATTCCTGGATAAAGACCACGAGAAACGGGTTACACGTTATGTGGGTATCATTGTGATCTTTACCATTGTGCCCAGTTTATTCCTGAGTTACCGTTTGGTCAAGACGACTTATTTCAACCAGCAGGTACTGAATTATGTGAATACTGAGTTGGCTTTCCCGAATACACAGATTTTAAGTAAGACGATCACGAATACTTCCGACAAGAAGGAAATTAAAGTGGTTTTGATTGGTGATAATGTTTCCGACTCGACCATCGAGAGCGCTCGCAACCGCCTTCCGAATTACGGATTGAAGGATGTCAGTCTGGTCGTACAGCAAGGTTTCTCGGAGCAGGAGACCGATATCAATAAGCTGAAGAGTTTGTTAATGCAGGATTTATATAAGAACAGCGAACAGGTATTGCGGACGCAGGCCATGCAGATTGATTCGCTGCAACGTGAGTTGAAGAGTTATCACGACGATCGGCTTCTGGCAGAGCAGATCAAGCCCGAAGTGAAGGTACTCTTCCCCTTTGTACGGGAGATTTCCTGTACGCATACTTGTCTGATTCCGGTGGATTCAGATACATAGAAGCCGATTATGCTGATTTATGTCAAGAGTTCTGAGAAAATATCGGCTGAAAACAAGCGGAAGCTGACGGAATGGTTGTCGGCACGAACCCAGGTGAAAACAATTAAATTATTAATAGAAAACGAATAAGAGAATGAATTGGAAAAAACAGATTGGGAGTGTTTTGCTTCTGTTTACTGCTTTAGGCCAAGTGTATGCCGATGAGGGCATGTGGGTGTTGAAAGAATTGAACAAGCAGAACTTGGCTCGCATGAAAGAATTGGGTTTCACACCCTCGTATGAACAGTTGTATAGCGAAACGGATCCGTGTGTGGCAAATGCCGTTGTTATCTTTGGTGGCGGATGTACCGGTATTACCGTTTCACAGGAAGGATTGATCTTTACGAATCACCATTGTGGTTATGGTGCTATTCAGCAACTGAGTAGTGTGGAACATGATTATTTAAAAGACGGTTTTGTTTCTCAAAGTAAAGAACAGGAATTACCTGTACCGGGATTGACCGTGAAGTATCTTCGCCAGACTATCGATGTATCTGATCGGATCAATAGTGTCATTGGCAAGATTGACGATGAATACAAACGTCTGATGGCTGCCGACTCTATCGGAAATGTATTGTGTGATTCGATTGGAGTAGATGAGTTCAAGCAGGCAAGTGTTATCCCGTTCTATTCAGATAACAAGTATTACCTCATTGTATATAATGTATTCCGTGATGTCCGCATGGTATTTGCTCCACCCAGTTCAGTAGGTAAGTTCGGTGGTGATACGGATAACTGGATGTGGCCGCGTCATACCGGCGACTTCTCTATCTTCCGTGTTTATGCCAATGCGAATAATGAACCGGCTGAATACAGCAAGGACAACAAACCTTACTCTCCGAAATATGTAGCTGAGGTCTCTTTGCAAGGTTATCAGGATAAAGACTTTGCCATGACGATCGGTTTCCCGGGAAGTACCAGCCGTTATCTGTGTTCATGGGGCGTACAGCAGCGTATCGAGGATGAGAATATCCCGCGTATCGAAGTGCGTGGTATCAAACAGAAAATCTGGAAAAAGGCCATGTCTGAGAGTGATGCGGTACGTATCAAATATGCGTCAAAATATGCCGGCAGTTCTAATTATTGGAAGAACTCGATCGGTATGAACAAAGGATTGGCTCGTTTGGGTGTCATTGCCCGCAAACAGGAACAGGAACAGGCTTTTGCTGCTTGGGTAGCTCAGGATCCGCAACGTCAGGCAAAATATGGCGAAGTTCTTAATCTGTTGAAAGAGGGTTATACTTCAGCCAATGAATGCCAGCGTGCCTTGGTTTATCTGTTGGAATCGTTGGAACGCGGAACGGAAATCGTCAGCTTGGCGCGTATGGTGAACAGCTTTGATGCCGAAGGTTCGACCGACGAAGAACGTCAGATCTTCTTGGAAGACCGGATCAAACCGTTCTTCAAGGATTATGAACCGGCTCTTGACCAGCAGGTGTTGGCTGCTATGATGCAGATTGCGAAAGAACGTATTCCGGCTGCTTATTTACCGGATGAGTTTACCAACATCGACAAGAAGTACAAAGGCGATTATAAGAAGTATGCAGCAGATGTCTTCAAGAAGACGAAGTTGCTTTCGTATGATAACATCGTGAACTTCATTTCTGATCCGAAGAAGAATGCCAAACTGAAGAAAGATCCGGCTTTTGCCCTCAGTCTTTCCTCTTTTGTGGCTTTGATCGAATTGAAGAATCACTTGAATGAATCGGCAGACAAGATTACAAAAGGCGAACGTCTGTATCTGGCTGTTTTGATGGAAATGTATCCTGACAAGACTTTCTATTCGGATGCCAACTTTACGATGCGTGCCAGCTATGGTAGCATTGGTGGTTATCGTCCGTATGATGCTGCTTGGTATAACTATTTTACAACCGAAAAAGGTATCTTGGAAAAGCAGGATCCGACCAACGATGAATTCTGGGTACAGGAAGAAATCCTGGATTTGGTACGCAGCCGCGACTTTGGTCAGTATGCCAACGAAAATGGAGATCTTCAGCTTTGTTTCTTGACTAACAATGATATTACAGGTGGTAATTCAGGTAGTCCGATCTTCGACAAGAATGCTCGTCTGATTGGTCTGGCCTTCGACGGTAACTGGGAAGCTATGAGTGGTGATATTGCCTTCGAACCGGAATTACAGCGTTGTATCGGTGTTGATATCCGCTACGTTTTGTTCATGATCGATAAGTGGGGCAAATGTCCTCGATTGATTCAGGAATTGAAATTGGTAAAATAATCCGATATTCAGATTATACATAGAGCCGTGGCATGCCGCGGCTCTAATTGTTTTCTGCTGGCTGGTGCTACACCGGCAGGCAATAGGTAATTATAAACAGATAGTCCCGAAAATTCAGATAGCTTATACACTTCTGAATCTCCGGGACTATCTATTTATCTGTCTATTCTGTACGGATTAGGCTAAAGAAAGCCTTTATACGCTATAATAATACTCTTTATTGGGATTATTTGCTGTCCGATTCACGCAGTAAAGGCAGGATTACAGCCGGATCACCGTCGTTGGGTGCCGGTTCTATCCGAAGCAGATGGGCAATCAGTCCATACAGATTGACATTCGCCATCGCCGGTGTTTCTATTCCCTGCTTGAAAGACGGACCAGCAGCATAGAAAATAGCCTCCATTTCCGGTTGATAATTATCATAGCCGTGCGCGCCTCCTAAGGCCGGATAAGCTTTATCCTTGGAACGGAAATGAACCATGGTGCCGATATTGGGGGCTACAATCAAATCGCCTATACGCGGATTTGTACCATAAACGAATTGGGCCGGGACTTCATCTTTCTTCCAAACGGTTACATGCGGTACTTTCTTTAGTATTTCATACGCAGTTTCTGTATAGGAAGCTCGCGGATAAAGCAACGTCGGGACGCCTTCTACCACCATCTCAAAGCTGTCTCGTGGAAGATAATCTCCTAAGTTGACATAATTTTCAGGCTTGTAAGTAGCCATACCATGATCAGAAACGATGATGAAATCAATCTGGTTGAAGATATCCAGCTGGCGAGCCTGATTGAAGAAGTGAGCCAATACGCGGTCCAGTTCCTCAATGACGGGTACAACAGCCGATGAATCCGGACTGTAGACGTGTCCGCTGTGATCCGGTTCTTCCATATACCACATGATGAGATGCGGACGTGTTGCTGCCGGTTTCTTTAACCAGGCAATGACCGAATCAGCCCGGTCCATAAACGGAACCTTCGAATCAAATTTCTTCCAGGTAGAAGGCTGATGCCCGTTAACGGCCGTTTCACTGCCTACCCAGAAATAAGTAGCCGTCCGTACTCCTTGACGTTCTGCCGTATTCCAGATGGGTTCTCCTCCGTAATACTTCGGATCTTCAACAGCTTTCCGGTCGCTGATCTTATAGATACTGCTGTCCAGATCAGTCGCCCAAAAGGTATTATGTACCAATCCGTGATGATCCGGATGCAAACCGGTTGCCATGCTGTAGTGATTCGGGAATGTCACACTGGGATAACATGGACGAAAAGCCGACTTCACTCCTACCTTTGCCAGAGAATCGAGTACAGGCGTATGTGCCCGATCGGGATACTCAGAGCGGAATCCATCCATGGATAAAACTACTACATACCGTTCCTGCTCGTTTGTAGTCGAACAAGAAGTAAAAAATATCCAGCTCATTAGAAATAAGCTGGATAACAAAGTAAATGATTTAAAACGGTTCATATAAATAAATTTTAGTTCGTAAGCCTGACAAGATTTATCCTTTAAATTTTCTTTTCTATCAAAGCCTGAACTACATTGATGACATAATCGCCCAGCTTTTCGCTTTCACTGACCATATCCATGTAATAAACGCCATCCTGATACTGGTACAGTTTATTATTGATATCTTCAATGTTATGGGCTTTCAGCTGATTGCGGTAGTTGTTGATTTCATTTTCTATATTGTATGATTCATTAATGTCGTTCGGATTTAGATCTGATTTGTGCATGATTGCGTTCATGCGGTCTAAGGCGCTGCTTACCAGCTTGAACATCTGATCAATGTGGTTGTTCTGCTCCTCTGTGAATACGGATTTGAATTCATTCCGGCGTTTGATGGAGCGTGCCAGATTATTGCAGGAGTCGGCAATACTTTCGATTTCACTGACAGCGCGTAGCAGAACTCGGATTTCTTCTTTACCTTCCGAGCTTAACCGGCCTTCGGCTACTTGGGTAAGGTAATTGGCAATCTCAATTTCCATGCGGTCGCTGATATTCTCGTATTTTTCTACGCGGCTGTAAGTCTTGAGAAAATTGTTTTCATCTTTTTCGTATAGTAATTCTTTTACCATGCCAAACATTTTTGTCGTTCGTTCGGCAAACAGGGTAATTTCTTTCTGAGCTTGAAGGATGGAGAGTTCTGCTGTTGATAACATACCTCCAGTGATATACGACAAACGATATTCTTCGTCTTCCTGTTTGGTTCGGATGATTCCACAAACGGTTTTTTCTATCACGTTGACAAACCAGATCATAATGAATGTATTGCTGATGTTGAAGGCTGTGTGGAAAGCAGCAAGCTTAAAGGATACTGCGACTGCCGGATCTGTAACCTTCATGACATGGGTGACAAACCAGGAAACAGCTCCGGTAAACGGATAGAATACAATCAGTACCCATGCGACACCGAAGAGGTTAAACATCAGGTGTGCTAAGGCGGCTCTTCGGGCCTGTGTATTCCCGGTCAGTGCAGCCAGATTGGCTGTAATGGTTGTTCCGATATTTTCGCCTAAAACCAAGGCTACACCTAAATGATAGTCAATCCATCCGTTAGCACACATAATCAGCGTAATGGCCATCGTTGCTGCCGAAGCCTGTACGATCATGGTCAGTATGGCTCCGATAAACAGGAATAACAGGATTGAGAAGAACCCCATATCTGTATAATTCTGCACAAAGGCCAGCATGTCGGGGTTGGCGCTCAAATCCGGCGCATTGTTTTTTAGGTTGGCCAGTCCCATGAACAGGAAAGAGAAACCGAAGATAAATTCTCCTACCGACTTGCGCGAACTTTTACCCGAAAAGAAAAGAGGAATGGCAAAAGCTAGAAGGGGTAAAGCAAAGGCGGATATATCCACTTTAAATCCGAGAGCCGAGATAATCCAGGCGGTTACGGTGGTTCCGATGTTGGCTCCCATAATGACTCCAATAGACTGTGTCAGGGTGAGAAGTCCGGCGTTGACGAAACTTACTACCATTACGGTGGTCGCAGATGAAGATTGAATCAAGGCGGTGATCAATACTCCGGTTAACACTCCTGTGACTCGATTGGTTGTCATCGCCGTCAGGATCTTTCGCAAGCTGTCTCCTGCGAACTTTTGTAAACCTTCACTCATGATTTTCATGCCGTATAGGAACAAAGCCAATGATCCTATCAGACGGAGAAGGTCAAAAAATGAATAGTCCATCTAAAATAAGTTTAAGTGGATTGAATATCCGATTAATATTTCTACCTTTAGTGATGCAAAAATAATAAAATTGACTGAATTTTATGGCTGAACTGATCACTATTTATTGCAAAAATACTGGCAAATATTATGATGTACCGGTAGGTTCTTCGCTATTGGAAATCTATCAAATCGTGGGAGAACCGCTCATCTATCGTCCGTTGAATGCTCAGGTAAATAACCGGACACAGGATTTGACTTATACTTGCTGGCAACCCAAAGATATTGAATTCGTTGATTATACACATCCTTCAGGAATGCGTACGTATGTGCGTACGTTGTGTTATGTGCTTTCCAAAGCGGTACATGACGTCTTTCCGGAAGCTACGCTGAATATCGAACATTCTATCTCCAAGGGTTATTTCTGTACGATTCATAACGGGAAGCCGGCAGATATAGATATGCTGGCACAGATCCGGCAACGGATGAAAGAGATTGTAGATGCTGATATTCCATTGAAGTTACATACGGTACAGTCGGAAAAGGCTATCCAGTTGTTCCGCGAAGTTGGTATGGAAGATAAGGCAAATCTGATCGAGTCAAGTGGCATGATGTATGCTTCTTATTATGAACTGGAAGGTTATGTGAATTACTTTTATGGTGGTTTGGCGCCTTCGACCGGATATGTACCCGTCTTTGAGTTGGAGCCTTATCTGGATGGTGCCTTGTTGCGAGTACCGGAACGGACTAATCCGCACGTGCTGGCTCCGAAGGTTCTTCAGAATAAGATGTTCGAGGCTTATAAGGAACATTTGAACCTGCAACGGGCTCTTGGATTGAATAACGTCGGTGATTTGAATATGGCATTGGAGCATGGACATGCCTCGGAGGTTATTATGATTTCGGAAGCCATGCAAGAGAAGAAAATCGCCCGTATTGCGGATGAAATAGCAGAACGATACAAGAAAGGAGTACGCATTGTTCTGATTGCCGGTCCTTCTTCGTCCGGAAAGACAACAACTTGTAAGCGGTTGGAAATACAGCTGGCTACCAATCTGCTTCGTCCGGTTGGTATATCCTTGGACGATTATTTCGTCAATCGGGAAGATACGCCGAAAGATGAATCGGGCGATTATGATTTTGAATCATTGTATGCTTTGGATCTACCTTATTTCAATTCAGATTTACAGCGCTTGATCAATGGGGAAGAAATAGAATTGCCTTCGTTTGATTTCAATTCCGGCAAACGGGTTTATAAGGGAAAGAAAATGAAGCTTTATGATAATTCGGTGATCGTCATTGAAGGAATCCACGGGTTGAATCCGGAACTGACGGCTCATTTGGACGATTCGCTGAAGTATCGGATTTATGTTTCAGCCCTGACTTCTATTTCGCTGGATAACCACAACTGGATTCCGACGACCGACAACCGGTTGCTGCGTCGTATCATCCGGGATTATCGTTACCGGGGATATTCAGCGGAAGAGACCATCAACCGCTGGCCAAGTGTGCGTCGGGGTGAAGACAAATGGATCTTCCCGTATCAGGAATATGCGGATGCGACCTTCAACAGTGCGATGTTGTATGAGCTGGCTGCTCTTCGGGCGTATGCAGAACCCATTCTGGCAAATGTTCCGGAAAAGTCGCCTGCCAATGCCGAAGCCTACCGCTTGCTGCGATTCATGCGATATTTCAAATATATTCCACAGGAAGATTTGCCCAAGACTTCACTGCTGAGAGAGTTTTTGGGTGGCGGTAGTTTTGAGTATTGAAATATTCTTTTCTGATAGAATCAGGCACAGACAACACGGTAGCAATTGCATGTAACCTGGCCGTATAGTCTGTGCCTGCTTGTTTTATCCTTTGATCGGATCAAATCCTTCGCCATATACTCCTCTGACGATACTTTGCGAGATAAAGGCATTATGGTCTATACTCTTTACCAATCGGAAAATAGCGGCAGATTCGGATTTCTTTGCCAAGAGGACAACTACTTTGACCGGACGTTTCGAATAACCTCCTGTTCCGTCCAGAATCGTACAGCCTCGACCTATATCATGCAGGATACGTTCCACAATCTCGTCGTGCTTCTGCGAAAAGATCAGGAATTGGACAGACTGGCGGTTTCCATTCATCACCCAGTCTAATAAATAGTTGCTGATAACCATTTCTACAAAACCAAATACGATCTTTTCTACATCGTGGAACAAGACATACGAAGAACCGATGATGAAGAAGTCGCAGAACAGCAAAGCTCGTCCAATCGATATGTCTTTGTATTTGTTGACGATCGCTCCGATAATATCAGTACCACCCGTACTTCCGTTGGCCGAAAAGACTAAACCCAGACCGGCACCGCACAAACAACCTCCGATGATGATTGACATAAACGGTTCGTTCTTGATGATCGGTTCTGTTAATAACATCTCAAACAGCGACAGAGAAGCCGACAGCGAGAATACGCCGAAGATCGTTTTCAACAAGAATTTCAGCCCCAGGATTTTCAAAGCAACAGCCAACAAAATGATATTGATGACAAAGTAAGAAATAGACACCGGAATCAATTGTCCGCTGGCAAAGTAAATCAAGGCACAAATACCACTCAACCCTCCCGTGATAATTTCATTGGAAAGAATGAACCCATTAAAACCGAAACCATAAAGCAAGGTTCCCAACAGGATCATCAGGTAATCCTGTATTTCGAAAAAATACTTATTGGATTTGAGATTCATAGTATTATTATTTAAATTGAAAATTAAAAATGGACAATTGACAATTATGAGGATTGAATTGTCAATTGCCCATTACTTGTTATTCGTTATCCATTGACTACGATATTGACAATCTTCTTCGGTACGACGATGATCTTCTTCACCGACTTACCTTCCAGCCATTTGGCTGAGTTTTCGTGGTTCAGAGCTGTCTTCTCCACTTCTTCTTTCGGCATGTCTGCCGGCAATTCCAGGTTGAAACGAACTTTACCGTTGAAAGAGATGGCATAGACGGCTGTATTCTCTACCAGATAAGCTTCGTTGCATACAGGCCATTGTGCATCGCATACGGTTGTATCGTGTCCTAATTCATGCCACAATTCTTCTGCGATATGCGGAGCAAACGGTGCCAACAGGATTACCAATGGTTCCAGGATGGCGCGTTTGTTACATTTCAGAGAACTCAACTCATTGACACAAATCATAAAGGCACTGATCGAAGTGTTATAAGAGAAATGTTCGATATCATATGTAACCTTCTTGATCAGCTTATGCAATGACTTCAATTCTTCTGCCTTCGGTTCGTCGTCACTTACCTGCAGGCTGTCTGCCGTGCCATAGAACAATCCCCAGAACTTCTTCAGGAAACGGTGTACACCGTCGATTCCGTTGGTATCCCAAGGCTTTGACTGTTCGATCGGGCCTAAGAACATTTCATACAAACGCAAGGTGTCTGCACCGTATTTCTCAACAATGACATCCGGATTGACTACGTTGAACATCGATTTTGACATCTTCTCAACAGCCCATCCGCAGACGTATTTACCGTCTTCCAGGATAAATTCGGCTGTGTTGTATTCCGGACGCCAGTTCTTGAAGGCTTCTACATCCAAAATATCGTTGGATACGATGTTGACATCCACATGCAACGGAGTCACGTCGTATTGATCTTTTAAACCTAATGATACGAATGTATTGGTATCTTTGATACGATAAACGAAGTTCGAACGTCCTTGGATCATACCCTGGTTGATCAGCTTCTGGAACGGTTCTTCTTTGACACTGATACCCAGATCATGCAGGAACTTATTCCAGAAACGAGAATAAATCAGGTGACCGGTAGCATGTTCGGTTCCTCCTACGTACAAATCAACGTTCTGCCAGTATTCGTCGGCTTCCTTGGATACCAGAGCCGTGTCGTTGTGCGGATCCATATAACGCAGGTAATAAGCGCTTGATCCTGCAAATCCCGGCATTGTATTTAATTCCAAGGGGAAGACTGTCTTCTGATCGATCAGTGCGTTATCAACGACTTCTCCTTTTTCTACATCCCAAGCCCATTTCGTTGCATGTCCCAATGGAGGTTCGCCGCTCTCGGTCGGCAGGAACTTCGCTACTTCCGGTAATTCCAACGGCAGTTTGTTCTCGTCGATCATATAAGGCATACCGTCCTTGTAATAAACCGGGAACGGTTCGCCCCAGTAACGCTGACGGGAGAAAATAGCATCACGCAGACGGAAGTTTACTTTGACACGTCCTAACTGATGTTCTTTTACATATTTCTTGGTAGCAGCAATCGCTTCTTTGATGGTCAGGCCATTCAGGTTCAGGTCACAGTAAGGAGTAACGCCTGTCTTTGGTGAATTACATACAATACCTTCTTTGGCATCGAAACTTTCTTCGCTGACATCACAACCTTCTACCAACGGAATGATCGGCAGATTGAAATGCTTGGCAAATGCGTAGTCGCGGCTGTCGTGTGCAGGAACGGCCATGATGGCTCCTGTTCCGTAGCCAGCCAATACGTAATCGCTGATCCAAACCGGAACGGCATCACCTGTAAACGGATTGATGGCGTATGAACCACTGAATACACCTGTTACCCGACGGTCGGAAATACGTTCACGTTCGGTACGTTTCTTGGTACGGTCCAGATAAGCTTCTACTTCAGCTTTCTGTGCTTCGGTAGTCAACAGAGGTACCAGTTCGCTCTCAGGAGCCAAAACCATGAAGGTAACACCAAACATCGTATCGGCACGGGTCGTAAAGATGGTGAATTCCAAATCCTGATCTTTTATTTTGAAACGGACTTCTGTTCCTTCCGAACGGCCGATCCAGTTACGCTGGGTTTCTTTCAAGGAGTCTGTCCAGTCGACTGTTTCCAATCCATCCAGCAAACGCTGTGCATAGGCAGAAACACGCAAGCACCACTGACGCATCTTCTTCTGAACAACCGGATAACCGCCACGCTCCGAAACGCCATCTACTACCTCATCGTTAGCCAATACTGTTCCCAGTTGCGGACACCAGTTCACCATCGTCTCACCCAGATAAGCGATTCGGTAATTCATCAGGATTTCCTGTTGTTCCTTTTCGCTCTTGGCCTTCCATTCTTCAGCCGTGAAGCTCAGCTCTTCGCTGCAAGCTACGTCCAGACCTTCCGTACCTTTCTCTTCAAAATAAGCAATCAGCTTACTGATGGGCTGTGCCTTCTGGCATCCGTTGCAATAGAAGCTGTTGAACATCTGCTGGAAAGCCCACTGTGTCCAGTGATAATATTTCGGGTCGCATGTGCGGACTTCGCGATTCCAGTCGAAAGAGAAACCGATTTTGTCCAGCTGTTCCCGATAGCGATTGATATTATTGACCGTTGTAATGGCCGGATGTTGTCCGGTTTGAATGGCATATTGTTCGGCAGGTAATCCGTACGCATCGTAACCCATCGGATGCAATACATTGAAGCCGCCCAATCTTTTATAACGGGAATAAATATCAGAAGCAATGTAACCGAGCGGATGCCCTACGTGCAATCCGGCTCCTGACGGATACGGGAACATATCCAACACATAATACTTGGGTTTTTCGTTCTTCTCTACTTGATAGACCTTGTTGGCGATCCAATATTCACGCCATTTCTTCTCAATGTCTCTGAAATTATATTCCATATCTGGTTAAACCTTTAACAATTATCTTTATTTGAAATACAAAAGTAGTGATTTTATTTGGTTTGCTTCCGTTTCTGTTTTGAATTTTACGGGCGGCTAAAGCAATAAGCACTTATCCCATGAAATAAGTCTTTGAGGATTACTTTTTACCGGGATGTAAGCCAGTCAGTGTATGACAAACAACTGACGTGTTCTATCCGGTAATCGTCTGTCAACGGATAGTATTGCCGTTCGCACGTATGGTGAGGTTTGAATCCACACTTCTCTTGTGCTCGTTTGGATTTTTCATTCCCGTCAAAATAACCACACCACAGGCATTTGAGTTTCAGGTCTTCAAAAGCATATCGGATAAGCTCCTGCATGGCTTCTGGAATGAACCCTTGTCCCCAAAACGGGACCCCGATCCAATACGAAATTTCTCCTTCGTTTTCAGGAATTGGAAAATTGCTTTTGGCTCCACGTGTCACACCTATGCAGCCGATTGCTTGATCGTCTTCCTTTCTTGTGACTGCAAAAACGCCTTCTTGCGAGAAGATTGTACGGATAATTTTCCGGCTTTCTTCTACACTTTTATGAGTGGGCCATCCGGCTACGGGACCTACTCGTTCGTCTTTGGCATATTCATACAAGGCCTCAGCGTCCGTCTCTTGCCACGGGCGTAATACTAATCTTTTTGTTCTTAAGTCCATATTTTTATTTGTTCTCATAACCGGATGCAAATTTAGGACTTATGAGGAGAATCCTTCGGATCAGAAAATGTGTATTATCGGTACTTTTGAAAACAAAAGCTGGCTTTATCACCAATAATTTTGCATCTTTACGGTATTATTAGAAATAACAATGCAGGAAATGGACATAACATACGGTGAATGTAAATTGGATGCATGTGGAAATCTGTCGTTCAGACTTCCCTATCTAGCTGTTTTCATTTGTTTAGCGGGTAAAGCTTTTATAGAAATTAATTTTGAAAAGTATTCATTGAGGAAATATGATCTTTTGATCCTGTCAGCAGATTCATTTGCTTTGTTTTCGGAGGTTTCAAAAGATTTTCGATTGGTTGGCATACGTATAAAAAAGGAACTAGCCTCAGAAGTTGCCTATAAGTTACCTAATTGGTTGTTCGCATTCTTATGGAAATCTCCCGTTTGTAGGCCTCGAAAGGATGAGTACGAGCTATTACAGGCTTGGCTTAAGTTAACCAAGCGTATTCTTTCACAAGATAATTTGTACAAACGTCCTTTGATAATAAATCATTTGCAGAATCTGTTTCTCTATATGGCCGGACAGATAGAATCGATACGAGTTGATATGTCTGTCGAACATTTATATAGCCGCAGGGAAAAATTGTGTTGGAAGTTTTGGGATTTGATAGGAAAACATTGTAACCGTAATCGGGACGTGGCTTTTTATGCTCAAAAGTTGTGTATCACGCCTTTTTATCTTTCGCAGATAACGAGGCGTTTTATGAATGATTCCCCTAAGGACTTGATAGAAAGACAAGTGATATTAGAAATAAAAGCCTTGTTGGAAACATCGGATATGTCTGTTAAAGAAATTGCTGAGAAAATGAACTTCGATGATGCTTCCTATATGTGCCGTTTTTTCAAAAGACATACAGGCGTATCGTTTACGACTTATCGAAACCAAATTTCGAGGTCAAAGTAAATACATGGTAATATTGCCGGAAATCTCTGCCTGTGGTGGATATTTTCTCATCAGATATTTGTCTTTTTGGAAAGAAAACTTTCAGAAATCTTTCAAAATGATTGAAATGCACTAGTAGTGCTAACTCGGTACAGGAACGATCATGGAAAAAATACGGGAAAAATACGAAAAGAGTAAGGAGGAAAAACAATTTTCGTGAGTTTTGAGATTGATTTTCGAGGGTTTTGAGGAAGAAATTGGTAGGAAATGAAGCAAAAGCCGGCGTATTTGGAAGATTTCCCGGCGTGTTTTGGAATGAAATCGGGCAGAAAAATGGGTAATTAGGAGTGTTTTTTCTTCTTTCCCCGCTTGTGATGGGGGATTTGTTCCTTCTGAAAGGGACAGCATACGGACTTTCGTTGTTTTTTTGTTCCGTTTTTCAGTCAAGAAATATTTCTTGTAATATAAAGGTAAACAATATGTTAAACTGTATTTTTAACGATTTAACCCCTTCAGAACTCGTGAATTTTCGAAGGACTTGTACTACGGTTCGAAATATGGGAGTTTTGAAGGGGTTTATTTGACATTTTGACAATTCCAACAACTTGTCAACTGTCTTATTGGATACCTAATTTGGCTTTGATTTCTTTCGGGATGGCATCTTTATGTACCAGGATATAGATTGTCTTGGCTTTAACAAAGCTTTCCGACATATTCAGATAGCCTCCGAAACGGTTTCGTTCGGTTCCCCAGGAGTTTTTGGTAATGTAATACTTCGTACCGTTCTGATCTTTGGTGATACCGGTGATGTGCATCAGGTGATCGTCTGTCGTCACGAAGGTTTCATATCCTTTCTGACGAACTTCGGGAGTCACGTTGACTTCCGGATACGGATGTTCGAATTTATAAACTTCCTCCAGACGTTCGTTCGGATTCATTTTCTCAAAGCGGGCACGATCCGTACCGGCGTATGTATCTACGTTGTTGACTTCCGGATTGATGGCAACGCCATTGATGAACGAAAATCCCTTTTCGCTTACATCGCCGTCCCAGCCGATCGAATAGCCGTTCTTCAGCGCATAATCCATGGTCTGGATCATTTCGTCGAGCGGCAGGTTATACATCTGCTGATGTTCCCAGTTGTCGGGTACTTCTACATCAAACTTCTGATAATAGGGCTGGTGTGTAAAGCTGGTCAACTCTACATAATCACTCATATTCAACCCTAAGGAAGCGGCAAAGCTTTTCGGTGTATATTCTTTTCCCTGGTAGGTGAATTTCTCCGGAACCTTTCCCAAATAAATATCGAAGAGACTGTTCACCAGCTCCTGATATTCCGGACTGTTGGCACGCAGCTTGATAGCTGTTTCAGAGATACTTTCTACATACGAAGCCAGTTCCTGATGATTGTGCATCTCCGAATCATAGTTGATGCCGTGATAAACTTCTTCGGGCACGATACCGACCTGCTCAAAAGCGTGCATCCAAGATGGCGAAAGACTACCCTGTCCTACATTTCCTTTCCCACGACGCAGGTAATTGTCTTTCATCTGATTGATGTATTTCTGGCGGACAATGAACATCTCGGAAAGATCGTATTCACCTTTGCCCATGCGGAGTAATTCGGATTCCATGAAGGAAGTTGTGGCAAAACACCAGCAAGTACCGGTTGCCGCCTGATTCTTGACCGGAGTAGCCGGTACTTTTACTTCGTCGGTAAACTGATATCCTTGCGCCATGGCACCTGATGCCATGCAGGCAAAAACACAAGAGAGTAAAAATGTTTTCATGTTGTATAACGGATTTGATAGATTATTCTTTCAGTTGAGCAACGAAGGTACGATATTGTTCGTTTATATCCCAATATTCAGGAGAAAAAGAAAAGTGGGATGCCATATTGCCTATCTGAAAAGGATTCGTTATTTTCGTGGAAATGAAAACGGATAACAGGAATTTAAACAAGATAATCGTATGAAGAAATTGGCTTTATTTACAGGTGCTTTGCTGGCTCTGACTGTTGCGCTGAGCAGTTGTGGAGGAGAAAAGAAGCAGGACAAAGTGCTTCGTCATGTAGTTATGTTCGGCTTCAAACCTGAAGTGACTGCCGAGCAAGTAAAAGCGGTAGAAGAAGCTTTCGGCGAACTACCTTCAAAGATCGACCTGATCAAGGATTATGAGTGGGGAACAGATTGCAGTCCGGAGGGCTTGCAACAGGGATTGACACATTGCTTCTTCGTAACCTTCCATTCGGAAGCCGACCGTGATGCCTATCTGGTTCATCCGGCCCATAAAGAATTCGGGAAGGTCTTGGGAAACAAAGCCTCTGCCGTCACCGTTCTGGATTATTGGACAAGGTGAATAAAATGATACCCAAGAATGCCAGAATGATACCCAATGTGATACTCAAGAATCCAAAAATGATACTTAAGAATATGGGGTATATAAAACCCTCCGTATAGCCTGAAACGATACGGAGGATTTTTGATTGGATTCTTTATAAGACTATTGAGCTGTCGTAAAATCCGGAGAGAGGAAATCTGCTGTGCTGTACTTCAAACCATAAGGGCCATAGTCACCCAAGGCAATGTGGGCAATCTGTTTCTTCGGGTCTTCGACTTTATCAATCGGTTCTCCTTCTTCATCCGCATAATTCGTCGGTTCCATGTTGGCAATAGAATACTCCCAGTTTTTGTTCGGTAAAATATTACGATACATAACGGTAATAAGCTCCCCTATAGGATTGTTATTAATGTCAAGTTTCTCTTTGTCCCAGACAAATAAATTCCAAAGACCACCGTTCTGATTGAGCTCTTCCACTTTAGCCTGTATTTCTTCCAGTTTTGGATTCTGTTTTTGGCAAATGATGAAAGAAGACTTTTCTCCGTCTCGCGTCTGAGCAATGGCGTCGTAAACGGAATAATATGAACAAGTGTTCGAGACAGCACCCAGACAAATAGACCAGTAGCGGGCATTGGCATCCCGATAGTCTTCTACTTGCTGCGGAATGTTCACCGGAATAAAGCTGAAAATCAGGACAGAATCGGTCTGTAAGTGGGTACGGCCATACAAATAAGCCGTCGCATTGTTCGGATAGTACAATCCTTTGGGGGCCAGAAAAAACGGAACTTCCCGGTTTTCATCCGATTTTGACGTAATGTATTGAGGGCCGAATGAGTCAATATTCGACGTGGTACGTTGCGGAGCCGCTACTTCTTCCAAGGTATGAATGTCGATTCCTCGGATAGCCGGCAATTCTACTCCGCCATATTCATCTTTATTTCCGTTGCCATCAGTTCCCAGATAATGACGGATACAAACGGCCAGACGGTTTACACCACTTTCCGCCCGACAAATGTTCTTTGACGGAAGTTGGGCTATCAGCGTTTCGTCCATAGAAGCTGGAACAACATAAATCGTAAAGGTATTGTCTTTGGATGAGGTAACGACAAAGGGATTATCGCAGCCTTCGTCCGGAATAATATCGTAATCATCAATACCTCCAATAGCCGTTCCGGTTTCATCGTTATACAGGCTGAAACTGAAATAGCGGGTATGAGGGAAACTACCTTGAATACAAAGAGCTACGTCTGGGTATTCATTCATGTTATACGTGTATTCCCAATAGTTGGAATACAGATCCGGATAAGCGGCCAATACTTCGCCGTCTCCTTTTAAGGTTTCACTCCATTGTTCTTTGGGAGTAGGATTTACAATTTCCGGTGTTTCAGAATTATCATCCGAACAAGCACAAAAAACAAATAATAAGGCTATTTGCCACCATACATTGACTTTCTTCATCTTTCTGATTTATTGCGATTAAAATTGATTCATATCATTTATGAAAAGTATAAACATGATCCCGTTAAAACCCTCTGGCAAATTTCTTCCAGAATGCATCGGCCATTTCTTCCCAACGCAGGATAGTGGCTCCGGCAAAGTCGGCTGTGTATTGGGTTAGATAGGCCCATGCTGCTTCTTCTCCTTTTGTCTGGGATAAAGTCTGATAACGGTTTTCTATGAAAGGCATTTCCGACAGTCCTTTCTCTTCAAAGTGAGCAACGGCAGATAATACTGTTTCTTTAGTCGCTCCCCAGCGGACGGTTGCCAGTTTGTTGGCTGTCCGATATTTCCAGACGATGGCATCTTCCCGATGGGCTGCCTGTCCGCAGACTGCAAAGCAAGCGGGTAATGATGTCGTTCCCGAGAAAATCGGAATACGCGGACTTTGCCCCGGATTATCGAAAGAGATCCAAGCTACACCACCCACGGCATCCGGCAACCAGCTTCGTAATTGGATTACGGTCGAATAAGAGCATTGCGGAACAGCCACCAGACGATTCTTCTGTACGGTGTTAGGTTTGATTCCGTTCAGCATGGTGATCATATCCGATGTCATCCACGGATTGGCAGCCGGACTGATAATCGTATCGGTCAGACCGGTTACTTTATTCTTGGTTGTTACTTTCAGGTTCTTGGTCACATCAAATTCCGAACCGGCATACGTTTCGCGGAGCAGAGCCATCACTTTCTGTACTGATACGGCAGAGTCCGGTTTAACGCTGATAGGCAGTTCTTCCGCATCATACGAAAGATGCAGCGAAGGTGCCAGGGCATTCAGGATATAATATTCACGCAGGCTGAATGATTTCTTTTCGCCAAAATAATTTCCACCGGCATAGGCTTCCCAAAAACGGAAAGGCTTCTTACCGTCCCAGAATCCTAATTTCTTGGCTACGTCAAACACATTCTCCGAGGCCATGTAATGATCGGTATCTTTCAGGTCGAGCGTAGAAATACGGGGCACATTGGCCGATACGCCCACATGATCATCCGGGATACGAACAGCCGCCCAGACACCGCCAATCTGATCCGGTCCTTCTCCAAAGACTTCGAAGTGCCATACTTCGTTAGGATCAGCAATGGTAAGACATTCACCCCAGTCGCCATAACCATATTTCTTGACCAGATCGCCCATCAGATGGATGGCTTCGCGTGCGGTAGTACAACGTTGCAAGGCAATCTTGGCCAGTTCTTCGATCATGAACATACCTTTCTCGTTGACCAGCTCTTTCCGGCCGGAGATCGTCGTTTCTCCAATACCTAACTGTTTCTCGTTGAGGCAAGGATAAGACGTATTCAGAAACTGATAGGTAGAACGGGCTTCCGGAATAGATCCTTTCAGGGTCATACCGGTACGGTCATCAGGAGTCGTTGTATGCATCCGTCCCGAATAGATGGCTACGGTCGTATCTTTTTCATACTGGGCCGCAGGAACTACTTCCATCCAGGTACGATAGTTACCGTCGCACGTATGACTTGTCATGACCGAACCGTCGGTCGACGCCTTTTTACCCACCATGATACTTGTGCAACTTTCCGGATTCAACGGAGGAAACTGGGTTGCATATTCTTGAGCCAATAGAAAAGAGCAGCAGCAAATCAAGCTGATAGCTGTCAATACGTATTTCTTCATTCTGTTCTGTTATTAGATTTGTGCGGTAAAGATACGCTTTTTCAGGATAAGCCGGTATGTTCTGGAAGGGAAGAATAAAATAAAGGTTACCTTCCGATGCAGAAAGTAACCTTTACGAGTTGGTATGAATCGCTTATTTCTTTTTCCGTTTTTTCTCTCCGAAAGAATGTTTACCCGGTTTTCCGTTGGCACGTTCGAAGCGTTTCTGGGCGGTACTACGGCGTTTGCGTTCTTTTTCCTTTCCTTTTCCTTCCCCTTTTTCCTGCGCTTCTTCAACGATGACACGCCGGCCGTCTACTTCGAAGTTGTTCATACATTTTTCTACCCGGCGGGCTTCCTTTTCTTCTACTTCGAAGAATGAGAACTTCTCCATCAGGTCGATCCGGCCGATCCGGACTTTTCCCGGTACACATTTGTTGACCAGTTCGATCAGCTGGTTGGTATATAGACCGTCGGTCTTTCCGAAGTTGATGAAGAAGCGGACAAACCCTTCTTCGGCTTTCCGTTTTCTTCCGCCCTCGCGGTCTTTCCGACTGGATTTTTCATCGATGGTTTCGATCTCATCCGCGTCTTTGTAATAATCGATCATGCGGTTGAACTCCGTAACAATTTTCTTGATGATGTCTTCCTTGTCGAGCCATTCCAGCTTGCGGTAGATCTGTGGCATCAGTTCGGCAATCTCTTCTTCGTTTACCTTTACTTTCTCGATCTGATCGACCAGGTTGAACAGTTGCTTGGCACAGATTTCCTTTCCTGAAGGCATCTCGCCTTTCTCGAACTTCTTGTTGATGACCCGCTCGATTTCCTTGATCTTCCCTTTTTCACGCACATGACAGATAGAGATGGAAATACCGGTTTTCCCGGCTCTTCCGGTACGTCCGCGGCGGTGTGTATACGATTCGATATCATCCGGTAAGCCATAGTTGATCACATGGGTCAGATCATCTACATCCAGACCACGGGCTGCGACATCGGTAGCAACCAGCAACTGCAGGTTCTTGATACGGAACTTCTGCATCACATAATCACGTTGAGCCTGACTCAGTTCGCCGTGCAGCGAATCAGCATTGTATCCGTCCTGGATCAGTTTATCTGCTATTTCCTGCGTTTCCTTACGTGTCCGGCAGAAAATGATGGCATAAATATTCGGATAGAAATCGGCGATGCGTTTTAAGGCCAGGTATTTATCCTGGGCACGTACCATGAAGTAGATATCACGGATGTTCTTGTTCCCTTCGTTCTTGTTCCCAATGACGATCTCTTTCGGATGATTCATGTACTGTTTGGTAATCGCTGCAATGCCTTGTGGCATGGTTGCCGAGAAGAGTAACATATTGCGGGATACAGGTACCTCAGCCAGGATTGCATTGATACTGTCGGTAAATCCCATATTCAGCATTTCGTCGGCCTCGTCCATGATGACATTGCGGATATGACTCAGATCAACCGTCTTGCGGTTCATCAGGTCGAGTAATCGTCCCGGTGTCGCTACAACGACGTGAACACCACGTTTCAATGTCTTGATCTGGCTTTCAATGCTGGAACCTCCATAAACCGGCAATACGCGCAAATGATCTATATATTTGGAATAGTCATTCAAATCGTCGGCGATTTGCAAGCAGAGTTCCCGGGTCGGGCATAATACCAACGCCTGAGGTTGATAATCTTCTACCTCGATTTTCTGTAAGATAGGCAGACCAAAGGCAGCCGTTTTTCCGGTTCCTGTCTGTGCCAAAGCGATAACATCATTATCTTGTCCCAGTAAATAAGGAATCACTTCCTCTTGTACGGGCATCGGGGAAACATACCCCAGTTCCTGAATTGCCTTTAATATAGGTGCGGCAACTCCTAATTCTTCAAATGTTTTCAAATTCTGTTTGTTAGATGATTATAAAAACGGATCGTTTTCAGCCTGCAAAGATAGATAATTATTATGAGTTCTGATCTATTTCAGCAGGAGATCTTTCAGACGGTCTCTGTTTTTACCGGATATTTTCAGTCCGGTTTCCCGGTAATTGTCAAATGATCCGTAACGGTTTTCGATTTCCCGGTAGGCGATGTTCAGGAACGATTCGTTGACAGAAAGCAAGACTGTCATCGTCTCTTGCACATCCGTACTTAACGCTGAAACCGTTTTTGCCATGAAGCTGGGATCAATATACCGGTTGGAACTCATATATTCCTGCGTGATCGATTCTTGGGGAATGTCTAGCATAGAGAAAAGCAGTGATACGAAAAGGCCGACCCGGTCTTTCCCTAACTCTCCGGATATCAGGATTGGATAATTCTTCTTGTCAAGCAAGATGCGGAAAACGTCTCCAAGATCTTCTGTATTATTGGCGATGAAACGGATATAAGCATCTTCCATGAAGAGTGTTCCGTCCCGTTTGCGTACTTTGTTCTCCAGGATACGTTGGTTCATCTCCTCTTTGTTTCCACAGGGTATGGGAATATGAATAATCTGTGTGTTGGGGAAATAAATGGGTTGCTCTTTTACTTCGTGAGCTGTTCGCAAATCAATGATGGTTTTTATACCTGCCTCAATGAGCCGGATGGAATCTTGCTCGGAGAAGTTGTGAATATTTCCCGAACGGTATAACTTGCCCCATCTGACTTGCCTTCCTTTCTTCGATTTATAACCGCCGACGTCACGGAAATTCTGGATGTTATCCATAAACGTATAGCGGGCAGCTACATCTTGAGGAGAATGATCGTTGAAGGTAATCCGGAAATATTTACGCTGGATATTGTCGGAGGTGATATAACGGATAAATCCGTCTTCGATGGAAGTAGATGCGGCAGGATGGTTCATGTCGAATTTATCAGGAACATCCGACACATACAACTTCGCTATCCCTTTTATTACCGGATTCGTCTCCCATTTGATAATGTAATTGCCAATTTCATCCCGGACACACAACGCCCTCACGTCACACGATTCAGACTTGCATCCGAATAATGCCAGCAAACATGTCAGTATACCTAGAATCTGTTCTTTCATCACCATTCTCCCAACTTCTATCTATCCTTACAAAGATAGAAAATCCCCCCAATATCCCCAATTTCTTATGTTTATTTAAGTTTCACTTGGGTTCCTCCATATTTGTTGGCAAAATCTGAGGAAATATAGTTGTCGTAACTCTGACAAACCTCAGCCGAGAAATCAATGCCACATTGGATGATTTTCTGCCATTTGTCTTTGTCCAATGTAGGTAGATCCTGTTTCCGTACCTGGTATTTCAGTAGTCCGTAAATGATACCGGCATTGAAATTGTCACCGGCTCCGATGGTGCTGACGGGCTGAATGGACTGAGCATCGATATGAGAAGTGAAACGGCTGGTTCGCAGATCCACTCCGTTGGCTCCACGAGTTGTCAGGAAGTTATCACAGTAGAATTGAACATGATCCTGATAAACCCGATCCAGGTCTGTCAGTTTGAAGAGGTTGTAAAAGTCCTCATCCGATCCCCGTACGATATCGGCAAACTCGAAGTTCTCCAATACCGTAGGCATCACATGAATGGCTTCATGGGCATGCGCCTGCCGGAAGTTCGGGTCGTAATACAAGATTGCTTCGCGTTCTTTGGCATATTCGAGGAATTCATAGACCCGTTTCCGTAAAACGGGATTCAGGGAGTAATAGGAGCCGAAGATGAAGATATCGTCTTTCTCGATCGGAGGCAGAGGCACTTCCAGGCGTTGCTTCGGATAGTCTTTGTAGAAGGTATATTGAGCATCCTGGTTTTCATCCAGAAATGCCAGCGACAAAGGACTTTTTCCATCCGGGAAACGATCTACATACCGGGTAGAGATATGATTCTCCTGCATGAAATTCTGGATGATATCTCCTACTCTGTCATTCCCGATTTCACTGATGAAAAGAACGTCTACGCCTAATCGTCCCAATGAGACCAACCCGTTGAATACTGATCCGCCCGGTACAGCTGCATGGGGTTGATTTCCCCGGAAAATAATATCCAGTATTGTTTCTCCAATTCCTATTACCTTTTTCATGTTTCCTCACTTGTTTTGCATTTGTTTCTCGTGAAAACCGAATTTACTCCTCGTTTGCTTTGCAAACGAATCCGCCGAGAAACGTATGAACTTGATTTTATTCCTTTTTGCTTTGCTCACGGCTTTTCGATCCCAGGTAACCTCCATGATGACGTTTGGCATAGTCGGTGTTGGTGAAACCGATTCGCTTCATGGTACTGACTACCAGGATATCACCGATGACAGTCATGACTGTCGTTGAGGTTGTCGGAGTCAGTCCTAACGGACATACTTCGGCCGGAGCTCCGGTAGGCAGACAGACTGTAGCTTCTTGTGCCAATTCACTTTCCGGGTTGCCTGTGATAACGATAAACTTCATATCCGGTACCAGTCCGCGGGTCAGAGAGACCAGCTCTACCAGTTCCCGTGTTTTGCCGGAGTTGGAAATCAATAACATGATATCGTTGGCTTGGACAATACCCAGATCGCCATGTTGGGCTTCGCTCGGATGCAGGAAAAATGCCGGTGTTCCTGTCGAACTGAAAGTCGTTGCGATGTTCATGGCAATTTGTCCGGCCTTGCCCATTCCGCTTGTTACCAGTTTACCTCCACGTGCGTGCACATACTCTACAATCAGATTGACGGCCTCCGCATAATTGGAAGACACGGGAATGTTGCGTACGGCATTCGCTTCTTTCTCTAAAATAGATGAGATTTCGTCTGTCATCATGATTTTTTACACTTGTTTGATCTACTGAAATACAAAAATACATCTTTTTCTGTAACTCCCAGCATTCGGCTTCTTTTTCCACGGATTTATCCTGCCGCGTACGTGATGGTGGGAAGGAATCAGAACAAAGCTGATATGGCAAGACCTGTACTCAAATAATTCAGACGTTTCCCGCTGTCAAAGTAAGGCAGGCTGGTATACACGTAATCCAGATAAAGCCGTAGTCCCATGGCCGGTGATATCTGTGCCAGGATAGAGGTTACTGCCGTTCCGGAAATTCCTTTGTGGAGAACATCGTGATTGTATAGCAGTTGGCAGTAGCCGACTTCAACTTTTGAGTTGAGGAAAATACGGGGTATGAGCCGGTAGGAATACCCGGGACCCATACTGAACGACGTAGCACCTACAATTCCTTGGCCTTGGGTTAGCTTGGCCGATAAAATAGCCGCTTGAAGATTTAGTCCCCAACCGCTCTGCAGGTAATAGGCTGCCGAGATGGTTGTATTCAAACCCTAATACGACGTCAGTTCTTTTCCGTCCATGATTATTTGTCGGGGAAACAAGGAGCTGTAGCCCACGGAATATTCGATAAAGGAAGGAATACGGGTATAAGAGGCATCGTCGTCCAGTACGTCGAATAAAGGCTTCTTACAGAAAATCAGGTCAGATAAAAGATAGCCTACTTCCGTTGACATGATACCGATACCGGCTCCAGCCAACACATCCGACAGCCAATGGCGGTTGTTCATCATCCGTCCGGTTGCAACCAAGGTAGCAGCCGAATACGCACCGATACCAACCCATGGACTTAAATCCTTATACTCTTTGTATAACATGGTGGCGGCCATAAAAGCCGTTGCCGTATGGCCCGATGGAAACGAGTTGTTCTTGCGTTGGTTGGGACGTTCCCGTTTGACTGTATATTTCAATCCGTTGACAACACCTGACATCAAAGCGGCAGAGATCACATCGGCTGTCATCATCTCTCCCCAGGTACTTCTTCCTTTGACACCTGCCAGTTTCATTCCGAACATGGCTGCCATCGGGGCATATTGCAGGTAATCATCAAAGTGATTGGAGAAAGATGACATGTTCACCTGTCGGGTTTCTTGGATTCTCTTGTCGATGGAAGTAGCCAATGCACTGGCAAACAACAGCGGAACGCCTTGCTTGGTTATCTGGTAGGCCGACGTCCGCTGTAGTTTTTGAATTCTTGACAGGTTGTCCTGTATATCCAAGGTGTCGGAAGTAGAAGCCCATGTCGGACTCACCGTAACGAGCAGGCTGAATACAGCCCATAAAGCCCTCCATCTTATCGTCCGATTTCCTGTTGATGAAAGACACTTATTCTTCATGCGTTCTACTTGACACATATAAAGTTCGAATTTGAGCTTGGGTGTCAGAACCCGACGATTCCCGTTTATTTCCAATCGCCATTGTCTTTGATTAACTGAACCAACCGTTCAACGGCTTCTTCTTCGGGGATATTCTTGACAAGACATTCTTTCCCCTTGTACAGGCTGATCTGGTTACGTCCGGCTCCTACATACCCATAATCGGCATCGGCCATTTCACCTGGTCCGTTGACAATACATCCCATGATGCCAATCTTCAACCCTTTCAGGTGCGAAGTCGCTTCTTTGATACGGGCAATGGTTGTTTGCAGGTCGTATAACGTACGTCCGCAGCTCGGACAGGAAATGTATTCTGTTTTACTGATACGGACTTTGGCTGCTTGTAGAATTCCAAACATGGTCTGATCAAGTATTTGGGCCGGAACCGCGTCATCATGCAGCATGATACCGTTCCCGAAGCCATCAAGTAGTAAAGCACCCAAATCAGCTGCTGATTTCAGCTGGACAGACTCGATATCCGCTTCGTTGTATTCGCGGTGAAGGATAACCGGTACATCTACTCCAGCCTTCATCAGGCGGTGCATGGCTGCCCGTTGTTCTCCCAGACCGTTACGGCGGTGTGTACTCAATACGACTACAACCGTTTTGTCTTTTCTCAGAATCTCCAGGATATCATCTGTCAGATCCGGATAAGTCAGCCGGATAAACTTCAGCGGAGACTCGTAGCTTTTCATTTCTTCTGCTTCTGAAGCAATAAAGTAAGGGAATGCATTGGGACGTGGTTTCCAGAACTGGGCATCTACCAGCAGACGGAATGTGTCTGGTAAGTTTTCAGGATTCTCCTGACCAATATAAATGAAATCGGGCATGGCTTCGTAATTGAACTCAAAATCCCCTTGTGCCCGGTCGGAGATGACGACTGGCAGAAAATCAGAACCAATCTTTTCTACCCCACGTGTTTTCCGTTTCAAGCAGGCTATCGGATCATAGCCGGGAGCCAGTTCTCCGACAATCGGCTGATGTCCCTGGCGTTCCTGAATGTAGTTGACCAGTTTTTGTGCTACGGGCATTTCAGCTTCCGGATCTTCCGTGAGCGATACCCGTACCGTGTCTCCGATACCGTCGGCCAGAAGTGCTCCGATACCTACGGCACTCTTGATACGGCCGTCTTCGCCGTCACCAGCTTCGGTTACTCCCAGATGGAGTGGATAACTCATGCCTTCCGCTTCCATGGTCTTCACCAACAGGCGGACAGTCTTGACCATGACTACCGGATTGGAGGCTTTGATCGAGATAACCACGTTCGGGAAGTCTTCATCGCGGCATATACGCAGGAACTCCATGCATGATTCTACCATTCCGTGTGGTGTATCACCATAACGGCTCATGATCCGGTCGGACAACGAACCATGGTTTACGCCAATACGGATCGCGGTGTGATGTTCTTTACAAATCTGGAGGAAAGGAACGAAACGATCGCGGATCTTCTGCAGCTCGGCAGCATATTCCTCATCCGTATATTCCTGGTGGCTGAAGGTTTTTACTTTATCCACATAGTTTCCCGGATTGATACGTACTTTCTCTACCTCGACAGCCGCTGCATCTGCTGCTTTCGGGTTGAAATGGATATCGGCCACCAAAGGCGTCGTATATCCCTGCTCATTCAATAGGCGGCGAATGACACCCAGGTTGTGCGCTTCACGTTCGCCCTGAGCCGTGAAACGGACATATTCTGCTCCGGCTTCGATCATCCGGATGGCTTGTTGTACGGCAGCATCCGTGTCCATGGTGGAAACATTGGCCATTGACTGGATACGAATCGGATAATCACCACCCATCGGGGTGTTTCCGATTTGAACTACCGACGACTGACGACGGTTGTAATTGAAATAATCCATGTGTTCCTGATAAGGTAGAGACGCAAGGAGTTGCGTCTCTACTTGAAATTAATTGGTTTTGTATTTGAAAGATACTTTTGCCAAATCTTCGTTGGCCTTTACAATCTTCTTTTTCAAATCTTCCTTGTATTGGGCCAATTTTGTTTGTAATGCTTCATCGCCTACAGCCAGCATCTGTACGGCCAGGATACCGGCATTCAAGGCTCCGTTGATCCCTACGGTAGCAACCGGAATTCCCGGAGGCATCTGTACGATAGCCAGCAGGGCATCCATACCGTCGAGCGTCGAATTGATAGGTACACCGATGACGGGAACAGTCGTCATGGAAGCAATGACACCACACAGGTGAGCAGCCATACCGGCAGCCGCGATGATGACACGGATACCTCTGTCTTTGGCTCCCTTGGCGAATTTTTCTACTTCTTCCGGTGTACGGTGGGCAGACAATGCATGCATCTCGAACGGGATTTCCATCTCATCGAGAAACTTGGCTGCCTTTTCCATAACGGGCAGATCCGAAGTACTGCCCATGATGATACTAACAACCGGCGTCATCTTATTTCGCGATTAATTGTTCATATTCAGCAGCCGACAATAATTCATCCAGTTCTGCTGCATCCGATACGTTTACTTTAATGATCCATCCTTTGCCATAAGCATCTTCGTTTACCAGCTGAGGAGCATCTTCCAATTCCGGATTTACTTCCAATACTTCACCCGTAACCGGCATGAACAGGTCAGATACCGTCTTAACGGCTTCGATCGTACCGAATACTTCTTCCTTGTTTACTGTTTCACCTTCTGTTGTGATATCTACATAAACGATTTCACCCAATTCGCTTTGTGCATAATCGGTAATGCCAACGTATGCTACGTCGCCATCAACGCGGATCCATTCATGATCCTTTGTGTACTTTACATCTGTAGGAAAATTCATATTTCAAGTGTTTTAAATGAAAAAATAGAAATAACTTAATAATGAAGATATATAAATACCTGTAAATCCTAATCCGAAACCTGCATAGACCTGTGCCGGCGTATGCCTTTGCAGAATCAGGCGGGACGTTCCCAAACAGCCGGCTATCAGAAACCCGATGATAAAACCTCTCCACGGGTTGAGTGCATAGATTTGGGCAATTCCCATGATACCTCCTATCAGTCCGCCGATACCGATCATGTGGGCACTGATCTTCCACCTAAAATTAATTCCCATGGCGATCAGCATGACTGCTGCAGTACCGAACAGGATGACAACCAGCCAGAATGGCAATAACATCCGTAACAGGAAAAAGGCACAGGCCACGATCGAAGCGACGTAGAGCAAATAAGGCAACGTGCGTACACGACGATTGGTCAGGGCATAATCACCAGCATTGCCATATTTGACCAGCAGGAAAATAAAAATAGCCGGGACGACTGCTGTCATCAGAAAGACCCCCGACAGGATCAGCAACTTCATCTGAAGCGGATAAACAGCCAGATACGTGCTGGCAAATGCCAATGCGACTCCGTAAGTGACCATCAGCAACGGATGAAAGGCGATCGACAATATATTTGCTATTAATCTCATAAATTGCTCCTTTAGATTTCTTTCCGAAGACGGGCTACCGGAATACCCAGTTGCTCGCGGTATTTGGCTACCGTACGGCGGGCAATGACATATCCCTTCTCTTTCAGGATAGCAGCCAGTTCCTCATCGGTCAATGGTTTCCGTTTGTCTTCGTTATCCACATGCTCCTTTACGATCTTCTTGACTTCGCGGGTTGAGATTTCTTCTCCGCTATCGGTCTGCATGGATTCAGAGAAGAAGTATTTCAGCGGATAAATACCGAAGTTGGTCTGTACGTATTTACTGTTGCTGACTCTCGAAATCGTAGAGATATCGTATCCGCTTCGTTCTGCCACATCTTTCAGGATCATCGGATGGAGTGACGATTCATCCCCCGTCAGGAAGAAGTCTTTCTGTAAGTAGATAATGGCTTCCATCGTGCGTTGTAAGGTCTCCTGACGCTGTTTGACCGCGTCGATGAACCATTGGGCCGAATCGAGTTTCTGCTTTACAAATTGTACGGCATTCCTCCGGTCGCTGGTCTGATTGGCCTTGTTGCTCGTATAGTCGTGAAACATATCGACATATTCCTGATTGATGCGTAAATCCGGAATACCCCGGTTGTTCATCGACAACGTGATCTCACCATTGTTCGAATCGACGATAAAATCCGGTATGATCTGGCTCATGGCTGTTTCCATCGTTCCTCCCCAGGCAATACCGGGCTTGGGATCTAAAAGCGTAATCTCACGGATACTCTTTTTCAGAGTCTCTTCCGAGATGTTCAGTCCGCGCAGTATTTTATCATAATGCTTCCGCGTAAATTCCTCGAAATAATCAGTCAGGATCCGGATGGCAATCCGTGTCTCCGGTGTCTGTTCTTTCTTCTGCAATTGAATCAGCAGACATTCCTGCAGATTACGTGCTCCTACACCATAAGGCTCGAAATCCTGGATGATCTGCAGGATGGGATAAATATCTTTTTCCTCCACATCCAGACCTGCCTGGAAAACCAGGTCGTCTGCTATGGCCCCCAGATCACGGCGCAGATACCCGTCGTCGTCAATATTCCCGATGATGTATTCGGCTGTTTTCATTTCTTTTTCAGGAAGATTGCGTAAACGTAATTGCTGGATCAGGAATTCGTTCAACGACTCACTGACCGAAAACGGGATATCTTCTTTCTTTTCACTCCGTTCACGTATTTCCTGCAATTTATATTCCGGAATATCATCTTCCGACATATAATCACCCAATGACAGATCTAAGTCGGCGTCTGATTCTCCGCCTTCCGTATTGTCCCTGTCATCCGGATCGGTATGTTCTGCGGTATCAAAATCATCTTCCGGCACGTCCTTGCCTTCTTCCAAGGCAGGATTTTCTTCCAGCTCATGTTTGACTTTCTCTTCCAACTCAATAGCAGGAAGTTCCAGCAAGCGGATCAATTGAATCTGCTGGGGAGAAAGCTTCTGTTGAAGCTGTTGACGTAACTGTTGTTTTAACATATCAAATTATCGTTAGCCTGAATGATTATGCAAATATAGTTTTTTATAGACAAATCCTTTCGTCTTTTTCTTGAAATTTCTTGTATAGCCAGGATTCAATCTGTAAGTTTGCAATATGCGTTGCGGTTCATAATCTTAAAAACTAACATATATGTGGAAAACATTTTGCTTGTCCCTGTTAGTAGCAGGACTATTTTCATGCCAGGAGGGGAAACGTTACCAGTCGTTTAAGCCCGGTGAAATCTGGCTCGACAACACGGAGGTGCATATCAATGCCCATGGAGGAGGCATCCTGTACGATGGAGGCCGTTATTATTGGTTTGGTGAACATAAGACAGAGGGTGAGGCAGGCAACCGGGCCAATGTGGGGGTTCACTGCTATTCATCAGACGATTTGTACAACTGGATAGATGAGGGCATCGCTTTGGCGGTAGAACCCGAAGGCTCGGGTAGCCCGATCGAAAAAGGCTGTATCCTGGAGCGTCCGAAAGTTATCCATAATGCCAAGACCGGGAAATATGTGATGTGGTTCCATCTCGAACCGAAAGGGATGGGATACAGGGGCGCACAAAGCGGAGTGGCTGTCAGCGACCGGGTAACGGGTCCGTATCGCTTCTTGCATGCTGGGCGTATCAATGCCGGGAAATGGGCTGAAAATGCTTCAGACGAGCTGAAAAACGCTCCTGTGCCTGCGTTGGAAGATGCCTATTCCGGAGGAAGTCTGCCCGGACATCCTGATTCGTTGAATATCCACAAGCGTGACCTGGAAGGAGGACAGATGGCCCGTGATATGAATCTGTTTGTCGATGACGACGGTAAAGCCTATCACATTTATGCGTCGGAAGAGAACAGTACCTTGCAGATTGCCCAGCTGAATGATGACTATACCGATCACAATGGGGTGTATGTCCGTTGTTTTGCCGGCCGTTTCATGGAAGCTCCTGCCATGTTCAAGCATAACGGGAAATATTACCTGATGATGTCTGGTTGTACAGGCTGGGCTCCTAATGCAGCCCGTTCGGCGGTAGCCGATTCTATCCTGGGCGAATGGAAGGAACTGGGGAATCCGTGTATGGATGCCGATTCTGCTACGACCTATCATTCGCAGAGTACGTATATTCTCCCGATGCCCGGACATCCGGACAAGTTCATTTATATGGGCGACCGGTGGACTCCCGAGAATGCGATTGACGGTCGTTATATCTGGCTCCCGCTGGAATTTGAAGGCGAACGTTTCGTCATTCATTGGCAGGATGAATGGAAGATGTAAAGATAATGAAGAAAGGGGCGGTTCCTCCCGGAACTACCCCTTTTACATGATACAAGTTTTATTATGAGTTTGTGTGTGTCTTTTTATTCAGCTCCTTTGCAAGTGATGTCTGTTGCCAAGGTGATATAGTTCAGAACAGAAGTACCTTCTACCAATGCATCTTCTGTTTCAGCTGTTTCAGTTGTCAGACACATGCCTTTTCCGGCTACCAGGGCATTGTAGATAGAAGCTTGTGTACCGGCACGTAAGCGGATACCTTGTTTGCTGCCACCGTTACCGATCAATGTCAGGTTAGCCAATGTCGGATGAGCAACCGGAGTAGCGGCGAAGTTATCACCGTTGTTGTCACATTCCATCAAGCAGTCACAGTCATAACCCAGTGATTCTTCTGCTTCCTGGTAAGCTACCATGAACTGACCGTTACCGTTCCATCCTTCTGTCCAGTCGAATGAGTCATCGCTGCAGCTTACGGCGATTACATTTTTCACGTTTACGCTACCACCGAAGAATTCAAAACCATCATCAGATCCTTTGTATGCCTGGCAGTATTCGATGGTCGTACCATTACCCACGCCGTAGAATGTGAATCCGTTGGCTTCGTGTTCTGAGTCGAATGCATAACCGCTGTATTCGATACGCAGGTATTTCAATACACCTGAGTTGTCTGCATCATCGTTGCCACCATAAGTTGCGTCACCGATTTCAGATTTACCTGTACCACCTTCTACATTCGAATGTGCCTTACCGCAGATGTGGATACCACCCCAGGCTCCGGCTTCTTTCTTGGTAGCTGTCATGACGATTGGGTTTTCTGCTGTTCCTTCAGCTACGATCTTGGCTCCTTGCTGGATCAGGATATAATCCACTTTGTCATCGTCGGCTTCTGCTACGATGGTAACGCCTTCCGGAATAGTCAGGGTAGCGCCTGTCTCTACGATATAGTCACCGCTTAACATGTATTTTTTGTTGGCTTCCAGCGTCTTGTCTTCTGATAGGGTACCGGTCAGGGTTTCTACGGCTTCCTGATCAGCTTTGTTGTCACCGCCTTCTTCGGTTGTCAGTGTCCATCCGGCTGTCCAGTTGTTGTCGGCTGAGACAGCTCCCTGATAAGCGGCTGCTGTAAAGAAGCTGTTTACGCTTGGCATATCCGCTCCGCCATCGATGGTTCCTACGAACAGGTTGCTGAAAGTATTGCTGAAATCGAAGTTGATGGTATTGTGATTTGCTTCAGCCTGGAATAATTCAGAAGAATAACCGGTTGCTTCACCGTCCGGGTTTTCTGTACCATCTGTATTGGGATTGTCTGTTGGATCGTCTTCGTCACATGATGTGAAAGCAATCATGGCTGAAATAGCTGCCATGGATAAGAATTTCAAATTAGATGTTTTCATACCTGAATTTTTTTTGAATATGTTATTAATATCTTACTAGTTAGCTGATTTGTCTTTATAAAGCGTAGCTGAATCCGATTTCGAATCCGGTACCGCGCTTGAACCGTTCCACTTCCAGGTTATCGCCGTTCTTTGTCTCCTGCTTGAACACGATGTCCTGGTTCAGCAGATCGCTTACTTCCAGTTTCAAACTGAAGTGATCGTTCAGTTTGTAGCTGGCTACGAAGTCGAGGGTATGTACCGGCAGCTGTTTCTCATCTCCCAGTCCGGAGATACCGACTGCGTGGATACGCGGACCCTGCAGGTTGTAAAGCAAGGTAGCTGTCAGCGGATTTTCGTTCTTGATCGTCGGTGAATAGGTGATATCGGCGTTCAGCAGGTAGGGTGAAGCTCCCTGGAGGGCACGTTGGTCGTTGGTATAGGCGCCTCCGTCTTCCGGCAGTTTTACGTTGGTGTACATAAACGAACCGTTCATGCCTACCCGGACATCCCGGATCAATTCACGTCTGAATTCGATTTCCACACCGGCTGCGATACCTGTGCTGGCATTCTGGAATGAGTGAACGGCTGCTCCTCCCGAGAGGGTCTGTGTCCGTTCGATCGGGTCTTGCAGTACCTTTCCATAGCCGGTTACGGCAATCATGTTGTTCACGTTGTTCGAATCAAAGAACTCATACCGTAAATCCAGGTTGTAGTTGTATCCGTTCTTCAGATCGGCGTTACCACGGATTTGAGAAGAACCGTAGGATTCCTGATAAAGGAACGGGGCCATTTCGATGAACGACGGACGGGTTACGGTACGTGATACCGACAGACGCAGGCTGTTGGACGGGTCGAGGGTATATTTCATGTTTACGGCCGGGAACAGGTCATCCGAGTTCAACTCGTTCCGTTTGGCTTGTCCACCGTCGGTAGCATAGTTTACCCATTGTTCGCTCCGTTCGTAACGTAATCCTACGTTCATCATGAAGTTCTCCATCGGATAGAATTCCGTTTCAGCAAAGGCGGCGTAGATCGTATGTCCTGCTTCGTACTGGTCTTTGGGCTGCTGGTCACGGTTGATGACGATTGTACCGTTCTGTACATTGTCATATCCCATGAAGTTGCTGGTGATATAGGTATCCGTAATTTCCGGATTGAGTTTGCTCAGGTTGTAATAGAAGCGGGTTGAGTTGAAATCGCGCTGTTTGTCTTTATAGACAGCTCCGAAGCGAAGGAAGTTCTTGTCGCTGAAGTGATAGATGGAACGGATGTCTCCTACCCATTCATCCTCGTTCAGAGCTCCGAAGTAGCGCATGGTTTCCTGTCGGTTCAGCTTGAAGAGCTTCAACTCGTCTCCGTCTTTCTCGAACATCAGCTGACGGCGGTCTGGTTCGTTGCTTCCGGTCTTGCTGTACGATCCGCTCCAGTTCAGTTCCCACTGGCTTCCGAACTCATGGTGTCCGTTGATCTGGTGGTTCTGCAAGGAGTAGATGTGGGTGGTGTTGTTGTTGCCGATCAGGTTATGATCTTCGTAGTCGGTACCTTCCCGGCGCATATACGTATCTACAATGTTGCGGGAGTAGAAGAACGTATATCCGATCCGGTCGGCGGTACGTAAGGTATATGACAGATTGGCCAGAGCACCCAGCTTCAGCTCTTCTGCATAACTGTTATAATTGAATAGGTCTAGTGTACTACCTCCTGCCTCCAGCGTGCGGAAGAAAGCATCCCGCATGGTCTGCTGTCCGTTGCTGGCAGAAAAAGAAGCCAGCAGGCTCAGGGTCTGGTCTCCTACCGCCCAGTCTTTTCCTCCGGCGATGTTACCGCTGAAATTAGGCAGACTGATTTTTTTCTTGACATCGAAGGTCGTGTTGAACGGATTTTCATTTTTGACAGCCGTTTCAAACTCGGTTTTCTCCATGTTGATGAAACGAGAATCGATTCCGGGATTCTTGAACAGCGACTGTGCCCGGTCCATCGAATAGAAATCCTGCAAGAGGGTATTGAACTGGCCTCCCATATTGAAACCGATGTTGAAGAAGTCCCCTCCGGTACTTTCTTTGGTGCTGATGTCAATATGAGCCCCTGAATAGTCGGCAAAGGTATTGGCTTCATACACTTTGCTCACGGTGATGTTTTTTACGGTCGATGTTGGAAACAGGTCCAATGGAATCAGCTTGTTGTCGGGGTTGGGCGAGGCTATCGGAAGCCCGTTCAATGTCGTCGTGCTATAGCGGTCTCCCAAGCCACGTACAATCAGTTGTCCGGCTGAGGCGATCGAGATACCGGTAATCTTCTTGACACCTTCCTCTACGTTTGAAATACCTTTGATAGACATTTCTTTTGATCCGATGTTTTCTACAGCTACCGATGCTTTTTTACGTTCCAGCAGCAGTGCCTTCTCTCCTTCCAGGTTTTTACGGGCTACGACTGTTACCTCGTTCAGCTGTTTGTCGTCCGAGCTCAGGGTGATCTCCAGGTCCTGTGCCTTGGTTGCATCCACCGGTATTTCCTGTGTCTGATAGGATACATACGAAATGATCAGGGTATAGGACTTATTTTCCAGTTCGGGCAATTCAAACTTACCGTCGAAGTCGGTAATGCTTCCCATTGTCGTTCCGGCTACCTGGATAGTAGCTCCGATCAAAGGTTCTTTGGTGACTTTGTCGACCACGGTTCCCTTGATGTTTTCGGCTTGTACAAAAGCCGTTGTTGCTGAAAGCGTCAGTAGTAAAGAAGCTAATTTATGCATCGTTAATCAATTATTCTCGTTTTCATTTTTCACACTGCAAAAGTAGAGGCCCCCTGTTTCTTCAGCGTGTCAATCAGTTTATGATTGCTTTACATTCGTGTGTGAATCCTGTTTCAGATATTTCATTTTCGTTAATACAGCAAGGGGGAATTGTTAATTATTAATTCGTGCCGTTTTCATTTTCCTTCAAAAAAACTATTTTTGCACTTCATAAAAGAAAGATCGAATGAAAGTACAGATTATCAATAAATCGCATCACCCGCTGCCGGCTTATGCCACAACGCAGTCGGCGGGCATGGATATCCGTGCCAACCTCTCTGAACCGGTAGAAATCAAACCGCTTGAACGGAAGCTGATCCCAACAGGACTTTACATCGCCTTGCCCGACGGATACGAGGCACAGATGCGTCCGCGGAGTGGCCTGGCCATCAAGCATGGTATTACCTTATTAAATACACCGGGAACCATTGATGCCGATTACCGGGGAGAAATCGGGGTGATTCTGGTCAATCTCTCCAACGAACCTTTTGTCGTGAACGACGGAGAGCGGATCTGCCAGATGGTCATTGCAGCCTATAAACAGGTGGAATGGGAAGCGGTCGAAGTGCTTGACGATACCGAACGGGGTGCCGGTGGTTTCGGTCACACAGGGAAAATCTGATCAATTGAAAATGGAAAATTGAGAATTGAAAATTTTGGAGACGCGGCACGCTACGTCTCTACATATATAGGTATTATGTTTAGACAATTATCTTATTGGTTATCGTTGTGGCTCCTGTTGCCTGCCGGACTTTGGGCTTCGGATGTCAAGACACCGGTTCAGGCATCGTTGAATCAGCTTTCTCCGGAGCAGCAGCGTAAGTTTGATTATTTCTATTACGAAGCAGCCAACCTGAAGAATGCAGGCAAGTATGATGCGGCCTACGACCTCTTCTCCTATTGCCTGTCTTTGGATACGGCTTCTTCTCCGGTCTTGTATGAGCTGGCGATGTTTCAGCTCCAGCGGAATCGTCCTGAGAAGGCGGTCGAGATGCTCAAGAGCGCCGTTGCCCATAGCGATGATAACTTCACCTACCGGATGACACTGGCGGGTTTATACCGGAATTTAGGCATGTATGGTGAAGCCTCTGATTCCTACGAAGAGCTGGTGAAACGGTATCCTGATAAAAGCGAACTGAATTATTACCTGGCGGATGCCCTGACGCAGGAAGGTGAGATTGGAGCAGCGATCGATGCGTACAACGTGCTCGAGTCGACCATGGGAATGAATGAAACTCTTTCCCTGCAGAAGTTCAAGTTGTACCAGACCCTGAAACAACCCGACAAAGCTTTCGAGGAGATCGAGAAGCTGGCCAACAAGTATCCGATGAATGCCCGTTACCGTTTGCTGATGGGTGACCTTCACCTGGAGAACGAGGAGACGGAGAAGGCCCTGGCCTGCTATCAGCAAGCGCATGAGATTGATCCGGATGATCCGCGTTATATCGTCTCCATGGCGAATTATTACGATCAGACGGGTGATAAGGAAGCAGCCGAACAGGAAATACGGGATGCCCTGGTGAATGAGAAACTGGATGTGGAGACCAAGGTGGGGATTCTTTCCCGCTACGTACAGCGTCTGCAGCAGACCCAGCAGGGAATCGAGAATGCCAATTCTCTGTTCCAGACGTTGCTGGACCAGCATCCGGAGGATACCGAACTGAAACTGATGTATGGCAGCCTGCTGATGGCTCAGCAAAAGGAGGAAGAGGCGAAGTTCCAGTTCCAGCTGGTGACGGAGATGGAACCTTCCAACGAAGGAGCATGGCAGCAGTTGCTGAATATCTCCCTCAAGGGGGAGGATATTCCGGAGGTGATCCGTATCTGTACCCGTTGTAAAGAGCTGTTCCCGGAGGCTCCCGAATATTATTTCTACCTGGGTATCGGGTATTATATGCAGGAGAAATACCAGGAATCGCTGGATACGTATTATGCCGGACTGAAGATCATCCCCGAGGGGAACGGCGTGGTGAAGTCTAACTTCTACGGACAGATTGGGGATCTCTATTACCAGATGGAGAAGATGGACGAGGCTTATAAGGCTTACGATGAGGCCCTGAAATACAACGAGAACAATGCTCCGGTATTGAACAACTACAGTTATTTCCTGACTCTCGACAAGAAGGATCTGAAGAAGGCGGAGCGTATGGCTGCCCAGTGTATCAAGCTGGAGCCCGACAATGCCACCTATCTGGATACTTATGCCTGGGTGTTCTTCGTGCAGGGTAATTATACGCTGGCCAAGATTTATATTGAGAATGCCTTGTCGAAAGACAAGACAAACAGTGCCGAGCTGGTAGATCACTACGGGGATATCCTGTATATGAGCGGTGAGAAAGATAAGGCGCTCGAACAGTGGAAGAAGGCGAAGGAGATGGGAAAGGATACCGATGTCCTCAAACAGAAGATCGCCAAAGGTATTTATATTGAAGATACAGAAAGCAAATGAGAAGAATAAACGGAATGGTCCTGGCCTGCCTCCTGCTGGTTACCCTCTTGGGTTTCTACGGGTGTAAGTCGGCGAAGGTATCGGGCGACCAGGAGAAAGTCAATACCAAGGAGCTGAAAGCGTTTGTGGCGTCGATGCAGGAGCACGAACCGGCTTTCCGGACGTTCTCGGCGCGTCTGAACGTCGATCTCCAGATGGGGGATAAAACGGTCGGATCGCGGGTGGAATTCAAGCTGGTCAAAGACAGTGCCCTCCAGTTGTCGGTCCAGCCTTTCCTGGGGATTGAAGTCTTCCGGATGGAACTGACTCCCGACAGTGTGAAGGTCATGGACCGGATGAACAAACGGTATATGGCTGAACGGTATGCGGCCCTGAAGGAAGAGTGGCCGATCGATTTCAACTTCTATAACCTCCAGGCCCTGTTCGTGCATCAGTTGTTCCTGCCGGGTGAGCAGGAGGTCGAAGGGGTGCATTACGATCAGTTCCACCTCGAACGGGAAGGGGTAATAACCCGCTTGCATGCCCGCGACCGGATGGACCTGCGTTATTGTTTTGAGGCGAATAGCGACGAACAACTGCTCTCGACGCTGATTACCGAGGGGAACGGCCGGTATTCGCTGTTGTGGAAGTATCTCAGCCTGGAGTCCCAGCCGTCGGTATCGTGGCTGTTCCCGTTGCAGATGCAGGTAGCGCTTCGGGATGAGGGGATCCGGAAGGGCGGCATGGATATCCGTTTCTCCCGTCTCCAGTGGAATAAGGCGTTAAATATGGATTTTTCGATTCCTGCCAAATACAAACGCATTACCTTTGCGGATGTTTTGAAAATGATCGGAGGTAATCAATAAGGGCGTAAATACGCAAGGAAAGAGTGACATGAGACTGATTCATCTATTGATATGTTTGTTGCTTGCCGGTTCGGTATGGGGCCAGCAGTCGGCGCGGGTGCGTGAACTGGAGAAGCAACGGAAAGAGACGCTGGAAGAGATCCGTAAGACCGGAGAGCTGCTGAAGCAGACACAGGCGACGGAGAAAGACGTAACCCGCCGCTTGAAGCTGATTTCCCAGCAGATCCTGTCGCGTAAGAAGGTGATCAGTCTGTTGAACCAGGAGATGGAGGCGATCAATATCCAGATTACCGACATGGGGAAACAGATCCGTGTCCTCGAGAACCAGTTGCAGCAGAAGAAGGAGAGCTATGGCAAGTCGGTACGCAGTATGTATCGCCGGCATGCCTCGCAAGACAAGCTGCTGTTTATCCTTTCGGCCGAAAGCTTCGGGCAGTCGCTCCGCCGGATGCGTTACCTCCGCGAATATGCCCAGTGGCAGAAACGGCAGGCTACCGATATCATCTCCCGTCAGTCGGAGATCAACCGTCAGCAGCTGGAGCTGAAGAAGACCCGCGAAGAGAAAACGCGTCTGCTGGCAAGCCGTGAAGAGGAACAGCAGAAACTGCAGGTCGAAGAAAAGAGCCAGAAGGATGAGATCGCCCAGCTGGGCAAGAAGAAGTCGCTGCTTCAGGCTCAGCTGAAGGAGAAGCAGAAACAGGCTAACCAGCTGAACCGGATGATCGAAAAGCAGATCGCCGAAGAGATCGCCCAGGCAGAGCGTGAACGGAAAGCCCGTGAGGCGGCTGTCCGGAAGAACAAGAAAGAGGGAACGACTACCACACCGCTGGAAGAACGGAAGGCGGATGTGAAGGGAGGATATGCCATGACGAAGGAGGAAAAGGCCCTGTCGAATTATTTCTCCGAGAATCGCGGACGTCTGCCCTACCCTGTCACCGGTAACACGCATCGCATCGTGGGTCAGTTCGGAGAGCATCAGCATGCCGCCCTCGAACATGTTCGTACCAACAACAACGGAATCGATATCCTGGCGGATACGGGTGCCGAGGCCCGTGCCGTCTTCAACGGTGTCGTTACCCGTGTCTTCACCATCCCCGGCTTCAACAATTCGGTGATCATCCGTCATGGTAATTACCTCACTGTCTATAGTAACCTGAACCGGGTTTATGTCAAGGCGGGAGATAAGGTTTCTACCCGTCAGGTCATCGGAAAGATCTTCCTCGATCCTTCCGACAACACCACCATCCTCCATTTCCAGCTCTGGAAGGAAAAGTCCAAGCAGAACCCGGAACCTTGGCTAGGGAATTGACAATTGAGAATTGACAATTGACAATTATCTTTTCTCCCTCATTTATCCATGGCACTTACCTTGCGACAGTAGAGGCGCAGCGTGCTGCGCCTCATAACGACGTTTCACACAACCAGATAACAATCAACAATATAACGAATATATTTGTCATGTTATTTGTCGTTTTATCCTGTCGTGTTGGGAAATTATATTTTCCGTGTAATCCGTGAAATCCGTGCCTAATTATGTGAAACCTGTGCCAATTGAATGGTTAATTCTCAACGACATTCCACACAACCAAATAACAATCAATAATATAACGAATATATTTATTGTGCTTCCCGTCGTTTTATCCTGTCGCATTGGGATGGAGGCGCAGCACGCTGTGCCTCTACACGCATTATCCATCGTCCATTGTCCATTGAAAATTGTTCCTTCCCTTTTCTCCTATGTTAAAAAATCAAAACAAATCAAGTTTAAAAACTTTGTAATAACCCTTATGGAAATATATTGTTACCTTTGCCGTTGTATAAGAAAGAAATAAAAAAGGCGTTTCTCCACTTATACCGTGGAGGAATCTGCCTCTTGTAAAATGAAATCCTAATGATTCAAACAATTTGTATCTACTGTGCATCCAGCACACAGATTGATCCGGTCTACTTTGACCACGCCCGCCTCTTGGGGAGACAATTGGCGGAGGCACATATCCGGATCGTGAACGGCGCAGGCAACATCGGCCTGATGGGCGCTGTTTCGGATGCCGCTCTCGAAGCAGGAGGCGAAGTCACCGGTGTGATTCCGCGTTTCATGGTAGAGCAGGGTTGGAATCATACGGGATTGACGGAAACGATCGTTGTCAACGATATGCACGAGCGGAAACAGACCATGGCCCGTCTTTCGGATGCGGTTATCGCCTTGCCGGGTGGCTATGGAACCCTCGAAGAGTTGCTTGAGATCATTACTTGGAAACAACTTGGCCTTTATCTTAATCCCATTGTCATTTTAAATACCAACGAATATTATGATCCGCTGTTGCAACTGTTCCGTCAGGCAGTTGATGAGCGTTTTATGCGTCCGTTGCATGCCGACTTGTGGGCGGTCGCCGATACGCCTGAAGAGGCTGTCCGGTTAGCGCAGACGCTTCCGGTATGGGATCAAGACATTCGTCGGGTAGCCAAGTATTGAGTTGACATCGTCGGATAGCTGGAGAAACAACCTGCCGATGCCCGGGTGTAAACCTTTGGGGCGGTTGGGCTGTTAATCGTGTACCGGCATGGCTGGATTTTGAGTTTCATACGTTTGGCTGCGTATGGAAAAGCGTGGAAAATGATTTGTTCGTCGCCCCAGCGGATGGGACTGACGAACCTTGGTGTGGAAAGACGTTAACAAAAGCCGATGGTTAAATCGGTACGTTTCAGTAGGTTAATGTATATGCGTCGAAACGGCAAACAAAAAACTCAAAGCACAAACCGGAGTTAAGTAAAAACATTCATATACTAAAAAAACGATTATCCTAATGAATCAATTTTTGGTCAATCTATTTCGTTTACGCCAGCTGAAATATGTAAACCGTTGGGTTATATTTTGCTTGGATTTATTTTTATCGTGGGTCGCGAGCTTACTCACCCTCCTGTTGATTAAGTTCGTTTATGAAAGCCTGGCAGTGACGCCTCAAGTACTGTGCACGCTTTCGGTAGCTTCTATTGTAGCGGCGGGCATAAGCTTCGCCCTGCTGAAGACGTACAAGAACATCATTCGTCACTCGGCATTTACCGAGGTCGGACGTTTGGCAGTGGCCTCTTTCCTGAAGTCTGTACTATTATGTCTTTTCCTGGGTGTCTGGCACTTTTTCCCTGCCGATGTCATCCTGCTGGGAGGAATCTTTGATTTTGGAGCCACCTTTATCCTCCTCTCCATTTCCCGTGTTTTGATGATCACAACCTACCGCTATTTGGTTTATAATATGAACCCGAATAGAGACAAGGCCTTGATTTATTATGGTTCGCAATCGGCTGAAGATACGGGATTGGCTTCTCTGATTCAAGAACAGGGGAAATATAAGATCCGGGGATTCATCCAGATGGAACGTGCGGGTAAATACCGCTTGAATGGGCTGACAGTCTTCTCGGTGGAGACGGAAGAAGAATTTAATCGCTTGTGTGCAAATATTCCGTTCACTACCTTGATTTTTCCCAATAAGAAGGCTGTTCAATACGAGAAAGACCGCCTGGTTCGTTATTGTTCTCACAACCGGATAAAAATGCTGGTACTTCCTCCTTTGGATGTTCTGGGGAAGGAAAAGAACCGCCTGAAAGCCTTGCCGGAAATCCGGATCGAAGACTTGCTGGGTCGTGATGAGATCAAGATCAACCTCGACGAGATACGCGAATCCCTCAAAGGCAAGGTGGTGATGGTAACGGGGGCTGCCGGTTCGATCGGTAGCGAGCTCTGCCGTCAGCTCTGTACCTTTGGACTGAAGGAGCTGATCCTCTTCGACAGTGCCGAGACCCCGATGCACAACATCCGCCTCGAGCTGGAAGAGAAGTTCCCGCAGGTACATTTCGAGCCGGTCATGGGCGATATCCGTATGGCGGACCGTGTAGAGAGTGTCTTCTCGCGTTTCCGTCCGCAGTATGTCTTCCATGCGGCTGCCTACAAGCATGTGCCCCTGATGGAAGAGAATCCCTGCGAAGCGGTGCATACCAACGTCTATGGTACCCGTCTGGTAGCCAATATGGCAGTGAAATACGATGTAGAGAAATTCATCATGATATCGACCGACAAGGCGGTGAACCCCACCAATGTGATGGGGGCATCCAAACGCCTGGCAGAGATCTATGTACAGAGCCTGAGTATTGCCATCAGCAAGGGCGAGATGCCGGGTAAGACCCGCTTCATCACCACCCGCTTCGGCAATGTATTGGGCAGTAACGGTTCGGTCATCCCCCGCTTCCGCGAACAGCTGGCGAAGGGTGGTCCGCTTACGGTTACACACCCCGACATCATCCGTTACTTCATGACCATCCCCGAAGCCTGTCGCCTCGTGCTCGAAGCCGCTTTCATGGGCAAAGGCAACGAGATCTTTGTCTTCGATATGGGTAGTCCGGTCAAGATTGCCGACCTGGCACGTCGCATGATCGAACTCTCCGGCTTGAAAGTAGGCGAAGACATCGACATCATCTACACCGGTCTGCGTCCGGGCGAAAAGCTATACGAAGAGCTGTTGGCAACGAAGGAAAACACCCTTCCGACCGACAATACCCAGATCTACCGGGCTCAGGTACGCGAATACGACTATCATCAGGTCGATCAAGCCATCGACGATCTGACCGAACTGGCCATCCGTGTCCAGAAGATGGATACCGTCCGCATGATGAAGCAGATCGTACCCGAATTCAAGAGCAAGAATTCCATCTACGAACAACTCGATAATTGAAAATTTAAAATAGATAGCTATTATCGGCCTAAGGAGGGAAGCGTAAAGCTCATTCGTGATTCGGAGCGTTAAGAAAGCTCGGCTGTTTGAGCGAAGCGAGTTTCCGAGATTTTAGCGGAGAACGCGAAGGAGTAGCTTCCCGAGTGTAGCCTTGACCTTTTGGTTCTTTTGGGTCAAGCCAAAAGAACGTACAATATATGTGTTATTTTTTTCCATTCCTTTCTCTCCTCGCTTGGATCGGCGGCCACTATGCCAATGGTATCTTGATCTGGCTCTCCTTCCTGACGTTGGGGATTTGGGGAATACTGGCACTCAATGCCCTGCAGATGATTGTACAACTCTTTACCCGTCACCGTCGGAAAGCCTGGTTGCCCCTCTTGGCAATCCTGTTGCATACCGACTACCTGCTGGCTGTCTGGCAGCCATCCTTCCCCGGAAGGAATACCCTGCCCGAAGGCGCTCAGCCCTTGACGGTGGTGACCTACAATACGACCCATTTCTTTTGGGACAGACAGCAGACGATGCAGGAAGCGGCGGCTTATATCCGCCGGTTGCAACCCGATGTGGTCTGTATGCAGGAAGCCCCTGATGCCAGTTATTATCAGATGGACAGCATCCGCCTGGCGTTCGATTATGTGGTCTATCGGTATATCAGTGGTCGTACCGACCATTTGCCCATGATGATCTCCAGCCGCTATCCGTTGCGGGCTGTACGGACCCTCTTTTTCAAGAACTCCGTCAACCTGGCGATGATTGCTGATGTATGTATGCCCCACGATACCGTCCGGGTGTTCTGTAACCACCTGGAGACAACCAGTGTGAACCAGTACCGCGGACAGATACAGGCAGCTTCCAAACCCTGGCTATTCCGCCTGAAAGCCGGAGCCAAGCTGATCCTGCAGATGAAAGAAAACTTCCGGAAACGGGCAGCGCAGGCAGACTATATCGCCGAAGAGATCCGTCGTTCCCCCTACCCTGTCGTGGTATGTGGTGACTTCAACGATACGCCAGCTTCTTATACCTATCACCGGATGAAAGGCGCGCTGACCGATGGATTCCGCGATGCCGGCAAGGGCTATCAATACACCTTCCGTCAGCTCAAACGCATCTGGCGGATCGATTATATCTTCTATTCCGACGAACTGAAAGGAATATCCTATGATTCCCCCGATACCCCCTATAGCGATCATAAGATGGTGGTATGGCAGGGATATACAAAATAAGAGGAAAGCTATTTAATTGTCTATTGTCCATTATCAATTTTCAATTGAATTGTGTTGTGACTCTAATGGAGATATCTAACGTAAGAATAAAATTCGATAAACCTATTTGAATTTAATGGCAATCAATCAACTCAAAGCAGGTGCTGTTTTATCCTATATCTCAATCGGGTTAAATAATATCATTGGATTAACCTATACCCCATTCATGCTGCGAATGATGGGGCAATCTGAATATGGACTATATTCTTTAGTCGCTTCTGTTGTTGCTTATTTAACAGTTCTAGATTTAGGCTTTGCAAATGCCATTGTCCGTTATACCGCTAAATTTAGGGCAGAAGGAAAAATCAGAGAACAGTATGAAATGTTTGGGATGTTCTTTTTGTTATATATAGGAATCAGTATTTTGACATTATTTGTAGGTTCTATCTTGTATTTTAATATTGATACCTTATTCAATCAATCTATGAATGAGACGGAACTATACAAAATTCGGATCATGATGTTACTGATGATTTTTAATCTGGCATTTACCTTTCCAATGAGTATTTGGGGTGCTATTATAACTGCTTATGAAAATTTTGTATTTCAAAAGTTAGTGAATATTATCCGAATTATTCTGAATCCGATTGTGATGATCATTATGCTGTTGATGGGATATAGAGCTATAGGAATGGTGGTTGTAACTACGGCATTTAATGTTGTCACTTTACTAATTAACTGGTGGTATTGCCGAAATAAACTGCATATTCAGGTTTTGTTTGGACAGTTTCACTGGGGCTTTTTTAAAGAAGTTTCTGTTTATTCCTTTTGGATATTCCTGAATGCAATTATGGATCGTATATATTGGAGTACAGGGCAGTTTGTGTTAGGTATGTTTAAAGGTGCAGCCACTGTTGCTGTTTATGCTGTAGCCATTCAGCTTCAGTCAATTTATATGGGTTTTTCGACAGCCATTTCAGGAGTCTTTCTTCCTAAGGTCACGGGAATGGTGACCCGTAATAATAGTGAAAAAGAGATATCTGATTTATTTATTCGGACAGGAAGGATTCAATACATAATTATGGCATTTATTCTGACCGGATTTATTGTTTTCGGAAAATATTTTATTTTGCTATGGGCTGGTCCGGATTATGAACAGTCCTATTGGATTGCTTTGTGTTTTTTCATTCCGTTAACTGTCCCTCTTATCCAAAATTTGGGAATAACCATTTTACAAGCCCGTAATCAGATGAAATTCCGCTCCACGGTCTATGTAATTATTGCATTGGCAAGTCTGTTGATTTCGATTCCTTTAGCAAAACGATTTGGCGGCATAGGTTGTGCTATAGGTACTTCTATAGCTTTGATTGCAGGACAAATTATCATTATGAATATCTATTATTATAGAAAGATCCATATTGATATACCTTCGTTCTGGAAAGAAATAGGACGTATGTCTGTTTTCCCGATAGTTATAGGTATTTTGGCTGCATTTTGTACTTCTTTGTTTTATCCGAATTCAATAGGAAAGTTATTGGTGGCAATCATTATCTTTTCGGCCATCTATTTGCCTCTGTTTGGAATAACAAGTATGAATACCTATGAACGGAATTTAATTGGTACGCCTGTTAGACGAATGGTTCAAAGAATTTGTAAACGATGATCGATATAAAAGATAAAAAATTATGTTGTGGGTGTAATGCTTGTGTACAGCGGTGTCCAAAAAAGTGTATCTCTGTGCAGGAGGATGAAGAAGGCTTTCTTTATCCGTTAGTTGATTTGTCTATGTGCATTGACTGTGGGTTATGCGAGAAAGTTTGTCCGGTCCTTAATCAAGGATCAGAACGTAATCCGATTGAGCTTTTTGCTGCAGCCAATAGAGATGATTCTATCCGGATGCAAAGTTCTTCAGGGGGTATTTTTACGGCATTGGCTGAACAGGTTATACAAGAGAAAGGAGTCGTATTTGGTGCCCGTTTTGATGAAAAATGGGAAGTAAAGCATGATTATACGGAAACGATAGAAGGTTTGAAGGCTTTTAGAGGTTCAAAATATGTACAGAGCCGGATAGGAGATACTTTTAGTAAAGCTGAATTTTTTTTGAAAGCAGGAAGAAAAGTGATGTTTACTGGAACCCCTTGCCAGATTGCCGGTTTGAGGTTGTTTCTCCGGAAAGAATATGAGAATCTTTTAGCGGTAGATATTATTTGTCATGGTGTCCCCAGTCCGTTGGTGTGGCGTAAATATTTGGGAGAGAAGATACAACAAGGTGGATTAGAAAGCATTCAGTCAATATCTTTTCGAAATAAGAATACTGGCTGGAAGAATTATAGTTTTCAAATAGAATATAACAAAAATCATTTGAAGAGTTTTTTTTCAGAATATGCTTCGCAGAATATTTTTATGAAAGGTTTTCTGGCCGATTTATATTTGCGTCCGTCGTGCTATGCTTGTCCAGCTAAAAAACTCAAAAGTGGTTCTGATATTACTTTGGGAGATTTTTGGGGTATTCAACATATTAAACCGGAATTGGATGACGATAAAGGTGTTTGTGCTTTTATTATTAATACACGAAAAGGAATAGAATGGCAAAATAAATTGGTAATTCAAAAATATAAGTTTGATTTTACTGATGTAGTAAAAGGGAATCCTTCACTTGTGTATTCGGTTGATATTCCTGAGAAAAGAGCTGCCTTTTATGATAAATTAAGGACAAGCGGACTTATTAAATTAGTATCAAAATACACCGAGTTGCCCTTGATACTTCGCTTGAAAATTTTTATTTATAATCTATTGAAACGTAATCTAAAATAATGAACATAGAAGTAATAACATTTTGGCAATCAAAAGATAATTATGGCTATGAATATTTGAATGCTGGTAGCAAGGATGAATTTTTATTATCAATGGATCGATTTTTATCTCCTGTAATAACAGAAAAGCCAATGATTTTTGAGGTATTTACTGATACGGAAAATGAAAGTAAAGCAATAGAGATTATGCGTACATTTCTCACAGATGGGAAAACCATGTTTAGGAATAAAATAGTCGGATCTGTTCGTGCTGTTATAGGAAAAAATGGTATAATATAATAAAGAAATTATCTGGTCGATATTGATTTTAAGAAAAGAAATACATAAACTTTTCTTTTTATATAATATAAGAATTATTTATGGATAGATTCCTAATTTATTTGATTTGAATATGAAAATAGCTATATTAACACAAGGACTTCACTTTAATTATGGAGGCATTCTCCAAAATTATGCTCTACAGAAGGTTTTGAAAGATTTAGGACATATTCCTATAACTGTAGATCGAGATGTAAATCGAAAGTATTTTTTTTGTAGAGATATAATAATTTTAATTTTGCAAAAAATACATTTTGATAGGATTCCTTTTGTGATAACGTCTAAACAATATTTGTATATATGTAAAAATGTATTTTCTTTTATCAGAAAATATATTTCAGTAACACATAAAATACACAATGAAAAAGATTTTTATTCGACGATAAAAAAAATGGATTTTGAAGCTTTTGTTGTGGGGAGTGATCAGGTTTGGAGACCAAAATATTCTCCTAATATTTATAATTATTATTTAGATTTTGTTACTGATACAAAAAAAGAACGGTGCATTGCATATGGTGTTTCATTTGGTGTTGATGAATGGGAATATTCAAAAGAACAAGCAGAAAGATGTAGAAAACTTGTTAAACGATTTGATGCAATTTCTGTTCGAGAAAAATCTGGAATAGAATTATGTAATCAATATTTAGGAGTAGATGCAAAGTTTGTATTAGATCCAACTTTGTTACTAGATAGAGAATATTATATAGATTTAATAACATCGGAGAAAGAAGATTATTGTGGAGAGGATATTTTTTATTATGTTTTAGACATGAATGCCGAAAAGGAAAAATTTATATCCGAAATTTCTTCTTTGTTGAATTTACAAGCTTATACAATTATGCCACAAAAGTTAAATTACAAAACATTAAAATCGATAAGTAGTTGTATATATCCATCTGTGACAAAATGGTTGAAATGTTTTATGGATGCAAAATTTATTGTTACGGATTCTTACCATGGATGCGTTTTTTCAATTATATTTAATAAACCTTTTATTGCCTTGGGAAATAAAGGTAGAGGATTGGATCGGTTTAAATCATTGTTGGAGCTGTTTAATCTGGAAAATCGTTTGGTATTAGATGGTTCAGCTAGACAGTATAAATCTGTCATATTTGAGTCTATTGACTGGAATAGTGTTAATATGATCAAAAAAAATATGAGTGATGAATCGATGTCGTTTTTAAAAAAATCATTACATAATGAAAGAGATTAAAACTTACATAATTAATTTGAAATCATCGGTTGATAGAAAGAAACGAATTACTGAAAATCTTAAAGGTTTATCCTTTTTAGATTATTCTTTTATTGAAGCAGTTGATGGAAGATCTATGACACATGATGAGATAGATCATTCCTTTGATATTAGTTCCTTTTATAAAATATACAAAAGAGAGCCCTTAAGAGGTGAAATAGGATGTACCTTAAGTCATCGTAAGTGCTATAAAAATTTAGTTGAGCAAAAGGATTTAGATTATTGTTTAATATTGGAAGATGATGCTTTTTTTTATAATGATTTCGAAGATAAAATATTTGACATTGTAGAAGAGTTAAAGAATTGTGATTATCCCAAAATAATATTATTATCTCCAAGCTTTTCTTTTTTCTGTAAGAAAAATAAAAGCTCTTATACTTTATGTGATATTTTTCAAGGTTGTATGACTATAGGTTATTTAATAAATAGAAAAGCAGCAGAATTGTTATTAAGTAAAGATTTGTTTCCATATTATTTAGCAGATGATTGGCGATTGATTAAAAGGAAAGGAATCATTTTGCAAGGCGTTGTCCCTTATTTGGTTTGTTGGAATGACAGTCAAAATAAATCAACTATTAAAGACAGTAGTTCTCAGATTAAAAGTAGAGTTTCGTTTTTAAAAAAATTAAAAGTTTTGACAGATTTTGTTTTTGTTGTTGATCGTTTTTTAGGACTAATTGGGCATAAGTATGATTACACAAAATATTAATGATGATAAAATCTCTGTTGTTGTTCCGATATATAATGCTGAGAATTTTTTGTATGAATGCATTGAAAGTATTTTGTCACAAGAAAATGTCAATTTAGAATTGATTTTAGTTGATGATGGAAGTTGTGATAATTCAAAAAATATTTGTTTGAATTTTCAGCATATAGATCAAAGAGTTAGGTATTTTTATAAAGAAAATAGCGGCGTTAGTGATACTAGGAATTATGGATTGCAGAATGCTTATGGAAATTATGTGATATTTGTTGATGCTGATGACATGTTGATGCCAAATGCTTTATTTACCTTGTTAAATTATGTTTTGAAATATAATTTAGACTTCGTTCGAGGGGAATGTGTAAAATGTGATTTGCTAGGTAAAAGTATTAAATACTCAATACCTGATATTCGAAGTAGAAACCAAGGTCGAGTTTTAACAAATAAAGATTTTCTTATGAATATTTTTGCAGGCGATTTTTATTCATTTCTTTTCTTGTTTCGAAAAGAGTTTCTATTTAAGAATGGATTAAAATATCCAGTTGGAGTTACATTTTGTGAAGATATGTTGTTCTTGTTATCTGCTTCATTATTTGCAAAAAGAACAATGTATGTTTCTGACAGAATTTATAGATATCGATTAAATATTAATTCAGTTTCTCATAAGCCATCGTTGAAGAATTTATTAGACTATATTGATAGTATTAAAAAAGCATCATGTATTATTGATAAGTTTAATGAAACAGACATATCTTTATATTTCCATCGATTTTTCTCTTTACAATTATTGAATGTGTGTTCATATGCTTCTTTATTTACATATAAAGAAATAAATTTGATTATGAACAGAATGAGAGTCCTAGGGTTATATAAAAGGAGCATGGAGATTTTTACATTAAAATCAATGTTGTACGAAATAAATCCATCTTTATTGATTTATATACTGAAATTAAAATGCATGATTAGAAGTAATCTTATGATTATAAATAAATTGGGCATTTGATAGGGCCTTTTATAGTGTATTATATTAATGCTATAACTTGATGAAGAAAATTGTTTTTTTTATAAATTCTTTGGACCGTGGAGCAGGAACTGAACGGATATCTGTGGATGTTGCTAATTCTTTGGTTCAACAAGGTTTTAGTGTAAGTTTTTTGCTTTTAGAGGAATATAAGGATTCGTTTTTTAAATTAGACTCAAAAATAAAAGTTTATTCAATTAATTTGTCGTTTCATCAAAAAATCAAATCTATTTTAGTACTAAGAAATTTTTTAAAAGAATATAAACCAGATTATTTGATTAATGTCGCTTTTCAAATGGCAATAATTAGTTTGTTTTCAAACTTTGGTTGTAAGACTAAAATTATTACTTGGGATCATTTTTTCTTACGTGCAGGTTCTATTTGGGGATATCTGATGAGATTGATATCTGCTTTGTGTGGATATAAACAAATTGTGCTTACAGAAACAGACAAGAAAAGTTATCCGGCACTTATACAGGATAAAGTATATTGTATTCCTAATTTTACAACAATTAATCCCCAGGAAATGATTTCGTCCTTAAATTCAAAAAAAGTTTTAAGTATAGGTAGATTAACATTTACAAAGGGCTTTGATTTGTTAGTTAAGGCATGGGAAATTGTGCATCATAAATATCCAGATTGGAAATTAGAAATAGTGGGTGAGGGTGATGACAGAAATGAACTCTGTAGGATAATTGATCGATTGTCTCTCTCGGACTCTATAAATGTATTACACGCTCAAAATAATATCTTACCGATATATTTATCTGCCTCACTATATGTTCTTCCATCTCGGTATGAGCCTTTTGGGCTAGTTTTAATAGAAGCTAAATCATGTGGTTTACCTATTGTTGCATTTAATTGTCCTTTTGGTCCTAAAAACATTGTGAGAGATTCTATTGATGGTCTATTAGTAGAACCAGAGAATAGTGATCAATTAGCTATAGCAATTTGTTCTTTAATCAATGATCAAGTAAAATTACAAGAAATGGGGCAAGCTGCAATTCGTGATTATAAAAACAGATGGTCTGAAGACATTATAATGAAACAATGGATGGATCTTTTAAAATAAGAAGGAAATGTTTTTCTATATAAGTATATTTATTGTAGTTTTATTTTTAATATTTATCGAGGAGCAAATGCCTTTCCAGAAGAAGGTATATTGTGATATTTTAATATTATTGATATTAGGTTTATTAACAGGGTTTAGAGCGATAGGAGGAACAGATTTCGGTGTCTATTATTCTGTATATAATAATACTCCGGATTTCTTTAATTATTTATACGATTATTCGAACTTACATGAATATTATCACTTATTCAATATGGAGAAGGGGTATATTGGATATATCTCTTTTATAAAAACATTCTTAGGTTTGTCTTTTTATGGATATTTAGTTTTACAATCGATAATTATATATACCTGCATGTATATTGGATTAAAACGATATATGAACCATTGGGGTATATTTATTTTGATATTTCTATATAAAATGTTTTTTTATGAGACTTTTATATCCATGAGGCAACCTCTAACGATAGTCTTGTTTTATTTAATACTACCATTAATTTATGAAAGAAAGGCATTAAAATATTATTTGATTCTAACATTCATTATATTGCCATTCCATAATGGTGCTATATTTTTATATCTAGTATATTTGATTAATTATTTTAATCTTACAAAACAGAAGCTGATTATATTAAATATTATTTTTATTCCGACTACAATAATTTCTGAGCTTGGAATTGATCCAATCGCTTCTTTCTCTTTTCTGACAGATTTTGTGTCTGATCCTATGATGAAACAAAAAGCACTTAATTATATGGGAGGTGAAGAGGCCTTAAGTATATTTCATACTTTAGAATACTTATTAGTAATGGGGCTTTTAATTATAAATTATGATAAGATTGTACATCAAAGTAAATATGCTCCATTGATGATAAAGTTATTTTTAGTTTTGTTACCGATAATGACTCTATTTCGTTCAAATTTATTTTTTAGACGAGAGATTGATTATTTTGTTCCAACTTATGCAATTATCTTAGGATATCTTTGTGATATATATAAATCTCGTAAGTGGATGGTTATATTGGGCGTTGCAATCATAAGTTGTTATGGTTTCATTCGATATATTACATTATTTGATGGGGGGGCAATGTTACCTTATCGCTCGTGGTTAGAATTATATGGTGCAACTTTATTTGAATAGGAATTTATGATGATAACAGTTTTTACTCCAACTTATAATAGAGCTTATATAATCTATAAGCTATACCAAAGCTTATGTCAGCAATCAAATTTAAATTTTGAGTGGTTGATAGTTGATGATGGAAGTACAGATGATACTGGAAATTTAATAAACAGTTTTATTTCAGAGGATAAAATACAGATTCGGTATATAAAACAAAATAATGGGGGAAAACATCGTGCAATAAATAGAGGCGTGCAATTAGCAAAAGGAGAATTGTTTTTTATTGTAGATAGTGATGATCAATTGCCGCCAACCTCAATTGAACAGATTATAAAATATTATTCTCAAATTAAAAGTGATTTATCTTTTGCTGGTGTCTGTGGCCTAAAATATTATTTTTCTGGAGAAAAGGTAGGAAGCGAGTTGCCTTATCAAATACTTGATTGTAATTCTCTTGATTTTCGTTATAAATATAAAGCGAAAGGGGATATGGCTGAAGTGTTTAGAACGTCAGTATTAAAAGATTTTCCTTTTCCTGAGATAAAAAATGAAAAATTCTGTCCGGAAGCATTAGTTTGGAATAGAATAGCGACAAAATATAAATTCCGCTATTTCAATCAAAATATATATATGTGTGATTATCTTCCAGATGGGCTGACTGCTAAAATTGTCAGATTGCGCATGCAAAGTCCGTTGGCATCATTGTTGTGTTATTCAGAATTGTATTATATGCCTATTCCTTTTTTACAAAAGTTGAAAGCTGCCATTAATTTCTGGCGTTTTTCTTTTTGTACTAAGGATTCTTTTTCTCATAAAATAAAACAAATCGGTCTTGTTTCGTTATTTATGTATCCATTAGGATTATTGTTCTATTTAAAGGATAAGAAAAGTAAAATATGAAAATCCTTCAAGTCATAACCTCTTTGCGAACAGGGGGAGCTGAAAAACTGATTGTGGATATGGTTCCCTTATATCAGGAACAGGGACATCAGGTGGATGTATTGTTGTTCGACGGAACAGAAACTCCTTTTAAAAAGCAGTTACGGGATAAAGGGGTAACGATTTATCAGTTAGGAGAGGGAGGCTCGGTATATAATCCATTGTATATATTCAAACTGACTCCTTTCTTACGGAAATATGATATCGTGCATACGCATAATACGGCTTGCCAGCTTTTTACGGCTATCGCTAGTTTATTTAGTTCTACCATATTGGTTACGACCGAACATAATACTTTTAATCGTCGGCGAAATTGGAAAGAATATAAATTATTGGATCAATGGATGTATAGCCGGTATCAGTCGGTTATCTGTATATCGGATAAGACGTATGACAATCTTCAGCAATATTTAGGTTCGGATAATGGCCTACAAATCATTTATAATGGTATTGATGTTAATCTGTATCGAATGTCAGAAGCAGACTTTTTTCTAAAAAAAGGGAAAACAGTTGTCTCGATGGTTGCGGGTTTTCGTCCTCAAAAAGATCAGGATACTTTGATAAAGGCATTCCAATATCTGCCAGCCGATCAATATGAGCTTTGGCTAATTGGAGATGGGGAAAGACGTCCAGAAGTTATGAATTTAGTTGATGAATTTCATCTTTCTGCCGTAGTTCGCTTTTGGGGTATCCGAAATGATGTTCCGGTTCTTTTGAAATCTTCTGATATAATTGTTCAATCTTCTCATTGGGAAGGTTTTGGATTGGCAGCAGTGGAAGGTATGGCAGCAGGAAAACCTGTAATCGCATCAGAAGTCCCAGGTTTAGCACAGGTAGTGGATGGTTTTGGAATCTTGTTCCCGCATGGGGATGCCAAGGCTTTAGCCGATATTATTTTACACTTACATGAGGATCCAGTTTATTATCAGCAAATTGCAGATCGGTGTTTACATCGGGCTGCCGAGTTTGATATCCATAAAACAGTCGATCAATATTTACAACTTTATCAGTCTTTACTGGATAATAGATATATTACGAAATAAACAGAATCTGTTCTATAAATATGTAACTTTTGAAGATTCCATATATAACAACTATTCTAAAAATACAATTATGTCTCATATCCTGCATGTAGTAAACATCTATTTTGTTATACCCTTTTTTTTAGGGAATCAATTAACTTATTTCCGGAAAAAAGGATATGATATGCACATCGTTTGTAGTCCGTCAGAAGAATTGAAAGACTATGCGAAGCAACAAGGATTTAAGTACAAAGAAATACCTATTCTTAGAAAAATCTCTTTAGTACAGGATCTTAAATCTGTGTGGCAGATCTTTCGATATATTCGGAAAAATAAAATAGAGATTGTAACTGGGCATACACCGAAGGGAGGTCTTTTGGCGATGATTGCTGCCTTTTTAGCTGGAACTAAAATCAGGATCTATTTTAGGCATGGTTTGGTTTATGAAACATCCAAAGGCCTGAAACGCTATCTGTTGGTCACTATGGACCGGTTAACTTCCTGTTTGGCTACTAAAATTGTTTGTGTAAGTCCTTCTGTAGCTCGTCGGAGTTTAGAAGACCGGTTAAATCCAGCTTCGAAACAACTTGTTTTGGCTCATGGTACATGCAACGGTATCGATATACACCGGTTTTCGAAGGATGCCATAGACGAACTTCGCTTAGTTAATTTAAGAAATAAATATGGTATTTCTGATAAAGACTATGTGATTGGTTTTTCCGGTCGTTTAGTGCGTGATAAAGGTATTGTGGAGCTTGTGGAAGCTTTCCGGGAAATACATAAGAAATATCCAGATACGAAATTGCTGTTGGTGGGAATGTTAGAGGCTCGTGATGCTGTTCCTGTTTCAGTCATACAGGAAATTAAGTCCAATCCGGCTATTATCCATACGGGGTATGTGGATAATCGGCAAATGGAATATTTTTATGCAATGATGCATGTTTTTGTGCTGCCATCTTATCGGGAAGGATTTCCTACTTCTGTTTTAGAAGCATCAGCAATGGAATTACCCGTTATTACAACTCGGGTGACCGGATGTATTGATTCTATTCTTCCCAATGAAACAGGGGTATTTGTTCAACATGATTCGCATGAATTGGAATTAGCCATTGAACATTTCATTACGAATCCTGAATATGCAAGAACAATGGGCGTTAAAGGACGTAACTTTGTTATCAGGAATTTTGAAGAACATATAGTTTGGAACGAAATAGAAAAATTATATCAATGAATATCCTCATTACCGGAGTCCATGGGTTTGTGGGCTCTAACTTAGTAAAGGCGCTTAGCTCTGAGAATACAATATACGGTTTGGATATTGTAGCCCCGCAGAAAGAAGGCGTTGTTAAAACATATAGTTGGAATGATTTGGGACAAGGGAATATTCCCGAAGTAGATGCGATCATTCATTTGGCAGGGAAAGCCCATGATACCAAGAACCAGTCGAAAGCACAGGTTTATTTTGATATCAATACAGGACTGACACAAAAAATATATGATTATTTTCTGAAGTCTTCGGCCAAGAAATTCATATTCTTCAGTTCTGTCAAAGCGGCTGCCGATCAGGTAGTAGGTGATGTCTTGACAGAAGATATTGTTCCTTCTCCCAAAGGTCCTTATGGAGAAAGTAAAATCAAGGCAGAAGAATATATTCAAAGTAAATGGCCTGTTGATAAATCGGTGTATATTCTTCGTCCGTGTATGATTCATGGACCGGGGAATAAAGGGAATCTGAATTTATTGTATCAGGTAGTCAGTAAAGGTATTCCTTGGCCATTAGGAGCTTTCGAAAATCGAAGGACGTTTACGAGCATAGGTAATTTGTGTGTCGTTATTGAAGGGTTATTGACGAAACCGGTAGCGAGTGGAATTTATCACATGGCCGATGATGAAGCTTTATCGACAAATGAGCTGATTGAAATTATCTGTGCCGCATTAGGGAAGAAAGCCCACATCTGGTATATTCCCAAAGGACTGATGAATGGAATTGCCAAGTTGGGAGGTTGGCTTCATTTGCCATTAAATCCTATGCGGATGCAGAAATTAACCGAGAACTATGTGGTATGTAATGCTAAAATAAAGAAAGCATTGGGGTTGCAAAAGTTCCCAATTTCTGCTAAAGAAGGATTGACCTATACGATTAAAAGTTTTAAATCTCATCAATAAGAGATAGGATACGTATGAATAGTTATTTGATTTATCCCTTGATTTTTGTATTGCTTTTAGTCATTGAACTCCTCTACTTCCGTATTGCCGACAAGTTCAATATCATTGATAAGCCAAACGAACGGAGCAGCCATACGAGTGTGGTTCTTCGTGGGGGAGGAATTATCTTCCTGATAGGAGCATGGGTGTGGAGTCTGTTCTATGGTTTTCATTATCCGTGGTTTTTAGCAGGATTGACCTTGGTAGCAGGTGTTAGTTTTATAGATGATATTCGGAGTTTGCCGGATTCTTTGCGTCTGGTGGTTCAGTTTGTGGCTGCGGCGATGGCTTTCTATCAGCTGGATATTTTACATATCGAACTTTGGTGGGTGGTGCTTTTGGCGTTGATCGTCTATGTGGGTATCACGAATGTGATCAATTTCATGGATGGTATTAATGGGATTACAGCCGGTTATTCATTGGCGGTATTGATTCCGCTGATGCTGTTGAATAGGAGAGATGGTTTCGTGGAATCATCGTTGATAGAAGTATCCATTTTGAGTGTTCTGGTATTCTGTCTCTTTAATTTCCGTCCGAAAGGGAAAGCCAAGTGTTTTGCCGGGGATGTCGGCTCCATTGGAATCGCCTTTATTCTGTTGTTTATCTTAGGAAAAGAGATCCTTCAAACCAAGGATATCACGTATCTGGTTTTGCTGGTAGTCTATGGCGTTGATGCGTGTCTGACGATTGTCCACCGGATCATGCTTCATGAGAATTTGGGAGAAGCCCATCGGAAACATGCTTATCAGTTGATGGCCAATGAACTGAAGATCGGACATGTAAAGGTGTCTTCATTCTATATGATTTTACAGTTGGTGCTTTCACTGTTCTTCATTTATGGAGTTCCTGATACCGTGGTGGCACACTGGATATATCTGGTGGCGGTAGTCGTGGTATTAGCCATTGCCTATGTACTATTCATGCGGAAATATTATCATTTGCATGCAGAGTACCTGATGCGTTTGAAGAGATAAGCATAAATTTACAACCTGATAACCGACAAATTTAAAGACTATGTTACTTGATACATCATTCGTCAACTCCTTATTAGACCGGGCCAAGGAATCACCCCGGCTCCGTCAGCACTATGATCTGCGTAATTCGGCTGCCGATACCTCGCAGCGGATGCTGAATGCCCTCTTGCCGGGTACGGAAGTAGCCATTCACCGGCATGAAGAGACAGCCGAGACGGTGGTCTGCCTGATGGGGAAACTCGAAGAAGTGATCTACGAGGAAGTCGGGGAGGAGAACGGCCAGCCGACCTTCCGTGAAGTATCCCGCCAGCTGTTGTCGCCAGCCGAAGGGAAGTACGGGATGCAGATACCTGCGGGTGTCTGGCATACGGTCCATGTGATCGAGCCGTCCGTCATCTTTGAAGCCAAAGATGGGGCGTATAAAGGATAATCAATTCCAATTGGATACTTTTAGTTTTGTGTAAAAAGGCGTGATCCCCCAGGGGATTGCGCCTTTTTTGTGTGGATAGACGATGGGGTTACTGCCCCCTCGTTTACGGTTCTCCCAAGATCTTGAAGATACAGGCTACCTGATGCGGGGTATAAATCCGGTTCCGCGGGTTCCAGCCCGATTCTTTCAGCATCTCTACCAGGGTGGGATTATAGATAATCCACTCTTTTAACCGACGGGATGCCATCGCCGGCGTCAGGTGCGGGCAGTACAGGCATCCTAATTCCAAATTGGAAAAGGTGCGGGGCCGTATGGTCCCATTTTCATTGTTGTATGTCATAGTTTTTAATGTTTAGTTGTTTATGATCGTGTACGTTCTTTCTGGCTTGACCCAGAAAGAACCAAAGAGGTCAAGGCTGCGTCTGC
>ENA-OPCA01000019-OPCA01000019.1-human-gut-metagenome-genome-assembly--contig:-NODE-19-length-156506-cov-5.635375_pt1 | contig 156506 bp, 125 predicted proteins | sample MGYA00241076_ERZ501468 | MGnify/ENA primary metagenome ERZ501468 (study PRJEB25962, sample SAMEA2042633) | human gut metagenome | biome: human gut; feature: human-associated habitat; material: faeces... | reverse complement strand
AGAGCGAAGGGGGTGCCTGCGTGGCTGATACGAAGGAAGGCGATCCGGTATGGACACGCGTCAGCAAGAAAGATCCGAATGAAAAAGACCGCTACTATGTATCGCGTCATAATACCGAATATCAGTATGTGGACGAACTGAATATGCTGTTCCCGCGTATGTACAGCTCGGATGGCCGCCATGTGCAGGCCTATAAGGAGTGGGCACAGATCAAGGGGCAGCCGGTGAAGTTCAACCAGTGCGGCGAGACCAAATCGGTGATGAAGCCGACCTTTGCCGAGAACCTGCGTTTCTTCTTCTCCTATCAGCTGAACTTCATGTACTGGCGTTACTTCCTGTGGAACTTCTCCGGTCGTCAGAATGATATTCAGGGACATGGAGAGGTACAGAACGGCAACTGGATCACCGGTATCAAGGCCATCGATACCTTGCTGGTGGGTCCGCAAGACGAGATGCCGAACGATATTGCCAACAACAAAGGACATAACGTATATTATATGTTGCCTTTGCTGCTCGGTCTGTTGGGACTCTGCTATCAGGTATCAGCCGGGAAGAAAGGCATTCAGGGATTCTGGATCACCTTCATGCTCTTCTTCATGACCGGTATCGCCATTGTGCTCTACCTGAACCAGACACCCTACCAGCCGCGTGAACGAGACTATGCCTATGCCGGTTCGTTCTATGCCTTCTGTATCTGGATCGGTTTCGGTGTGATAGCTCTGGTGCGTATGCTGCAGAACTATGCCAAGCTGCCTGCTATCGCAGCGGCTGCCGTGGCTTCGATTGCCGCTCTGCTGGTGCCTATCCAGATGGCCGGACAGAACTGGGACGATCATGACCGTTCGGGACGTTATGTTTGCCGCGATTTCGGTGCCAACTACCTGGAATCCTGCGAACCGAATGCCATCCTGTTTACCAACGGTGATAACGATACCTTCCCGTTGTGGTATGCACAGGAGGTAGAGGGTATCCGTACCGACGTGCGTGTCTGCAACACCAGTTACCTGCAGACCGACTGGTATGCCGACCAGATGAAGAAACAGGCATATGAATCCGAACCGCTGCCGATCTCGTGGACACACGACGAGTATGTGCAGGGTACACGCGACTTCGCCTATATCTTCCCGATGACCGACAAACCGATCGACCTGAATACAGCGTTGGAATTTGTGCGCAGTGACGATCCGAAATACAAGAAAATCCCGGGATTCAGTCAGCCGCTGGATTATATCCCGTCTGAGACCCTGATCTATCCGATTGACTCGGTAGCACTGGCACAAGGCGGTCTGTTGAAGAATATGGATGTACCGGTACCTGCCAAGGAAATGACCATCAACCTGAAAGGTAAGGATGCGCTGGGTAAGCAGGAACTGCTGGTACTGAACATGCTGCAGACCAACGACTGGAAGCGCCCGATGTATTATGCGATCACGGTGAGTCCGGATCAGTTCGTGAAGCTGGATCCGTATTTCCAGCAGACCGGTATGGCCTACCAGATTGTCCCGATGCAGACCCAGAACACGGTGAAGGCTATCAACAGCGAGAAGATGTTCGACAACGTGATGAACAAGTTCAAGTGGGGTGGCGTGGACAAACCGGGTATCTATCTGGATGAAAACGTGATGCGTATGTGCAAGAGCTACCGTATGGTGGTATTCGGCAAGCTGGCTACGACACTGATCTATGAGAAGAAGAACGATAAGGCGTTGCAGGTACTCGACAAATGTATGGAAGTATTGCCGCCTGAGAATGTTCCGTTGGACTATAGCGGTCTGACGATCGGTGAGTCTTACTATCTGTTGGGTGAGAAAGAGAAAGGACACAATATCCTGAAGGCGATCGGCGACAACTCGCTGCGTAACCTGAACTGGTATTTCCGTCTGACTCCGAAACAGTTTGCTTCGGCAGCCAGTGATGTCAATTCAGACTTATACACCCTGCAGGAAGTCATCAAAATCACCAAGGATAAAGATCCGGAACTGACAAAACTATACCAGGAAGAGTTCGACAACTTCCGTATGGCGCTCTCTTCTTTACAACCTAAAGAATAAAGACAAGATGTTTATCGAACAACCGCCCTGGTTTTACAGGGCTTTGTTCCCGGGGGTAACCTGGAGAATCCCGGCTGAGCCGAAGTGTGTGTATCTCACCTTCGACGACGGTCCGATTCCCGAGGTTACCCCTTGGGTTTTAGATATATTGGACCAGTATGGCGTGAAGGCAACCTTCTTCATGGTGGGGGATAACGTGCGTAAGCATCCGGACATCTACCGGATGGTGGTCGAGCGGGGGCACCGTATCGGCAACCATACCTTCAACCATATCCAGGGCATCCGTTTCCTGACCCGCAATTATCTGGCGAATACCGACAAGGCTGCCGAGTGGATACCGAGCAATCTGTTCCGTCCGCCTCACGGACACATGCGTATCCCGCAGGTATTCAAGCTGCGGAAGAAATACCGCATCATCATGTGGGATGTCGTGACCCGCGATTACAGTCCGCGGCTTACCCCTCCGCAGGTACTCGACAACGTGAAGCGGTACGTCCGCAACGGATCGATCATCGTATTCCACGACTCGCTCAAGGCCGAGAAGAACATGCGTTATGCCATGCCCAAGGCCATCGAATGGCTGTTGCAGGAAGGATACGAATTCCGCGTTTTTGAATGAAAGGATTGATTGGTATATTTTTACCCACGGCTGTTTCCTGTTTTGGAAACTTTACTGTATATTTGTCCGTATCGAAAAATTGCTAGTATGCGTGACAGAATAGAAAACATAGGTTTGATGATTCGGAATGAACGGCTGCGTAAAGGACTGACACAGGAAGAACTGGGTGAACGGGTTGGCGTCGGTAAAGCTCAGATTTCTAAAATTGAGAGTGGAAAAGGTCTGACGATAAAGACTGTGACAAAGGTGCTGGATGCGTTGGGCATGTCGGTATCAGTCGTCTTGCAAAACGCGCAGGCTGTTGATAAGAATGTGATTGCTTATGTCATTGCCGCCATCAGTGAATTTGCCAAGGCTCATCATATTTCTGTCCGTGAGGCGAACAACTATCTGATTCGTTTTAAAGGCATTGATTTTCTGACAGAACATTATGATGCAGAGCATTTGCTTTCGTTCGATGACAGTGTACAGGATCTCACACAAGTTTGTCTGAATAATGGAGGAGGCATTCAATGAGACTATACCACGGTTCAAATATCGTCATTAAGCAGATCGATCTGTCAAAATGCAGGCCTTACAAGGATTTCGGACAAGGATTTTATCTGACAGCGATTAAGGAACAGGCGGAGCAGATGGCCAGACGCACATCGGCTATCTATGGCGGAGAACCCGTTGTAACGACGTTTGAATTTGACGAAACAGCCTTGAGTACGCTTTCTGTCAAGACGTTTGAAGATCCAAGTGAAGAGTGGGCCTTGTTCGTGTTGGCTAATCGCAGCAGGAAAAACGTGCAGCCGACACATGGTTTTGACATCGTGATAGGGCCTGTTGCCGATGATACCATTGCAACCTTGTTCCGTAATTTTGATGACGGAATTATTGATCTGCCCACGTTGGTGCAAGGACTGAAATACAAAAAGGTTTCATCACAATATTTATTTCACTCGGCAGCAGCCATTAAATATTTACACAGCGTATGAATAAACGGATGCAATATCTGGTAGAAGGTATTACCAAAGATATAATAGCCTATCTGATGGAAGATTACGGATATGACCTGCCGACTGCTCTCAAAGAATTCTATAACTCCGAAACATTTGCCAAACTTTCTGATGAAACTACCGGACTTTATATTGAAAGTTCGGCTTATGTGTATGAGATATTGAAAGAAGAAATTAGGTTCGGTAAGCTGTGATGGGCTGAGATACACAATTTTTTTGTTTATTATTATTGATTATATTGTATATAAATCAATGTTATAGACTTATTTGTCTATATTCTTCAATTATAGAGTATTTGATCTATAATTAATGATGAGATTAAAGAAAATTCATACCTTTGTCATCCAATCAATGAACGATAATATGTTTGCAACAATTTCAGCGGATATAGTTTCATCCACATCCTTGTCAGTGAACGAAATTATAGGATTAAAGCAAAGGATAGAATCATTATTTGGCTTGCTAAAGGTGAGTTATCCTGGTTTTGAAGGTCGCCAGATCAAAGGTGACTATATAGAGTGCGTAATGAAAAATGTATCAAACGCATTCCGGATAGCCTTTATAATCAAATCCTGCATTAAATCCTTTTCCACAGTTAAAAATAAAAAGACAAAAAATTTCCAGACATACGGAATACGGATGACTATTGGTATTGGAGATATGAAGATCGTGGATACCGAACAAGGTATTTGGGATGGTGAGGCCATATACCTATCAGGACGTGCGCTTGAGGAAATGAGTTCCTTGAATAAGGGAACGTTGGCTGTCCAAACAAGTAAAAAGCAATTATCCGCCCCATTGCAAACTGTAGCTCTGCTGACCGATGCCATATTAAATGATATGACTGTGCGCCAAAGTGAGGTCGTTTTCTATAAATTACTTGGTTTCAAAGAAGCAGACATCGCCAAGGAATTGGGTATAACTCAAGCCAGTGTAAACAATGCTTCTACAGCCACCAAATGGTATTGTATAGAAGAAGCAATAAAATATTTTGAACAGCTAAATTTTGAAGATTATGAATAGCTGGTTGTTTTTAAGTCTGCTATTGGCACATGTTATAGGTGACTTTTACCTGCAAAATGATAAATACTGTGCACAAAAAGAGGAAAGGAAACTCAAAAGCTGGTTCCTATATGTACATTCGCTTATTATCGGTGGTGTGTCATGGATAGTTGTTCCTATTTGTGATTTCGGAGTTTATGCTCTTGCTATTGCTTTTTCTCATTGGGTAATAGATGTTATCAAAACATATAGTCCCCAAGGATTATGGAATTTTGTCATTGACCAGATTACTCATTTGTCAATACTGATTATAGTGGCGTTTTCCTTTGACATTACCACCGAGTTACCAATCCAATCAATGGATTGCTATGAAAGTTTCTCAATGCCTTTGTTCCTATTGGCGATATTATTGTGCATTAAACCTGCCAATATCCTGATTAAGTTAGTCTTGAAGAAATATCAAATTGGTGAGACACAATCCTGTGAAAATATCAAAAATGCAGGAGCGTTGATTGGAAATTTAGAGCGTATTCTCACAATCATATTCGTTATCATTGGACAATATGAGGCAATCGGTTTTATCATAGCGGCAAAATCCATACTTAGATTCAAAGACACGGATACTGCAAAAACAGAGTATGTCCTTGCCGGAACATTTCTGAGTTTTGGAATTGCATTGCTAAGTGGTTTAATGGTAATATCCAATTTTGTCTTTCGTATCTTCGTACAATAATCCTTATGTACCATAGGGAGTGGTACATAAGGAATGTACACAATTTTTTTTGTTTGTTGATGAGTGATCAAATAGCTATAACAACCCGAATGATCAAGAACGAGGCTGCCCGGCTGGGATTTTCGGCCTGCGGTATCGCCCGGGTAGAGCCGGTGGAAGCAGAAATGCGGCGGCTGGATACCTGGCTGGCGAAAGGCTACCAGGCTGGAATGGCCTATCTGGCGAACCATCGGGAGATACGCCGTGATCCGCAGGGACTGGTGGAAGGGGCGAAGAGCATCATCTCGGTGGCCCTGAACTATTATCCGGCTCGCAAACGCGATCCGGAGCAGCCCCATATTGCCTATTATGCCTACGGACGGGATTACCATGAGGTCGTGAAGGAAAAGCTTCGCCAGCTCTGGCAGTATGTGCTCCGGAACCTCCCGGAAGGAACGGCGGAAGAGGCCCGTGTCTTTACCGACTCAGCCCCTTTGTTGGAGCGTTATTGGGCGTGGAAAGCCGGACTGGGGTGGATCGGGAAAAACACCCAGCTGATTCTGCCGGGGAAAGGCTCGTACTTTTTCCTGGGGGAGATCGTGACGACGTGGAAAGCCGATGCTTACGACAAGCCTGTCCCGTCGCGCTGCGGAACCTGCGACCGCTGTTTGCGGGCCTGTCCGACCGGCGCGTTGGAAAAAGCCCATACCCTGAATGCCAATCATTGCCTGTCGTACCTCACCATTGAAAACCGGGGAGAGATTCCTCCGCGGGAAGCCCGGCTGTTGGGAAACCGGTTGTACGGCTGTGATACTTGTCAGCAGGTCTGTCCCTGGAACCGCTTTGCCACCCCCGCCACTGAACCCGATTTTCAGCCTTCGGAAGCCCTTTTACAGCTCCAAAAAGAAGACTTGAAAATGTTCACCAAAGACGATTATAATCGTATCTTTGCCAAGTCGGCCGTCAAACGGGCGAAATACGAGGGCTTGATACGAACCATCAAACATTTAAACATAGAATAACCATGAAGAGAAAGATGAATTTACTGTTTCTTTCGTTCTTCTGTGTGTTGCTCGCCATGGCAGCACCCGGCGAACTGAAGGAAAAGCTGCAAACCTTGTCGGGCGTGAGTGCTATCGAAACGCTGAAGACCGAGTTGTATCCCGAAAAATACCTGGTGCGGGTGACACAGGAAGTCGATCCCCTTGGCAAGCAGGCCGGGACATTCAAGCAGCGGGTTGTGTTGTGTCATATAGGGTTTGACCGTCCTACGGTATTGGTAACCGAAGGATACGGCGGTGCCTATGCCCTGCGTGAGACCTATCAGGAAGAGCTATCCAAACTGTTGAATGCCAACGTTATCTTCGTTGAATACCGTTACTTCCTCGAGTCCAAGCCCGATCCTCTGAACTGGGACTATCTGACAGCCGAAAATTCGGCCTATGATCTGCACCGGATCACCGAACTGTTCAAGCAGATTTATACAGGAAAATGGATCAGTACGGGTATCAGTAAGGGCGGACAGACCACAACCCTGTATCGGGCCTATTTCCCGGATGACGTGGACTTCTCTGTTCCTTATGTCGCTCCGTTGAACCGCGGGGTAGAAGACGGACGCCATGAAATCTTCCTGGAGAAAGTCGGCACCAAGGCTGAACGGAAGAAAATCCGTGACTTCCAATTGGAAATTCTCAAACGCAGAAGTGAGTTTATGCCTTTATTCGAAGCATACGTAAAAGAGAAAGGCTATGTATTCCGTGTTCCTACCGAAGAAATATACGATTACAGCGTACTGGAATACCCATTTGCCCTCTGGCAGTGGGGGACATCCGTTAATACCATTCCTGCATTGGATTCTGACAAGGAAACTTTATTCAAGCACTGGATGGAAATCAGTGATCCCTCGTATTTCTCTATCGGACAGGATACCGAGCCCTTCAACGTACAGGCAGCCCGCGAACTGGGATACTATGGCTACGACACAAAGCCTTTTGAGAAATATCTTTCTATCAAAAGCAGCCAGGGCTACCTGAACCGCATCATGCTGCCCGATGAACTGAAAGACAAGGTGGAATTCCGTCCGGAACTGTACCAGAAGGTCTATAACTTCCTGAAAGATAATGATCCGAAGATGATCTTCATCTACGGAGAGATTGACCCGTGGAGTGCAACCCGCGTTCCCATCTTCAAAGGAAAGAAGAACGAACAGGTATATATCCAGCCTCGGGGCAGTCACCGGGCACGCATCAGCAATATGCCGGATGACATGAAAGAAAAGATCATGCGGCAAATCAATGCCTGGCTGGCGGAATAATCTCCTTCAGTCGTCCGACTTGCTGTTGCGGTATTCCTGCGGACTGACGCCCACGTACCGCTTGAAATACTTGCCAAAGAAAGAGACATTATTGAAATTCAACGAATCGGCAATCTGATAGATCGGCAGGTTCGTTGATTTCAATTGGGCTTTGGCATCCATAATAACCATATTGGAAATAATCTCCATACATGTGCGGCCCGTAGTCTGTTTGACGATCGTACTCAGGTAAGCCGCCGTAATCCCCAGTTTACTGGCATAGAACGCCACATTCTTCTCTTTGGTATAGTTGTCGAGCACCAGCTGTCCGAAATCCTGGCTGATCCGTTCGGCCGGCGAGAGGTTGCCCGTATCCATCTTGCGGTTGCTGTACAGCGAGCTGATGGCATAGATGAGGCAGTAATACAAATGACGGGAAAGCTCCCGGTTGTTCAGCTCGAAACGCTCTTTGGTCCGCTTGCCCAGCTTGAAATAATCTTCGATCAGTTCCACAATCTCCTCCTTGAGCGGCACAACCGGGTTGTGCTTGATGGAATAGGTAATGTCGAGCAGCGACTTGACCGGATTGATCGTACGCAGAAAATCGGAAGAGAAGTAAATCTCTACATCCCCCCGGATCTGGTTGACCTGGAAGATACTTCCGGGCAGTACCACGAGGAATGAATTGTCGGAGACATGATAATCCACCAGGTTAATCGAGGCATCGATATCCCCTTTCTTGCAGAGTACCAGTATTTCCGCCTTGATCCGGCAGGGAAAATGCGCATACAGGTTCAAGATGACCGAGTCTGTCAGCACATCGACCAGTACATCTTCCGGCAAATCTATTTTAGGCAATTCGTTTTCCATGTTCATCAGTGTTCTAAAATTCGTTGATATTCTTTCTTCCACAGCTGGAGGGCTGCGGCTATGGTATCATCCATATCGGCATAGGTATATTGTGCCAGCCTGCCTCCGAACAAGACCTGCGGATGGGCGGCAGCCAGTTGCTGGTAGGATTGGAACAGACGGGTATTCTTCTCGTCATTCACCGGATAGTAAGGCTCTTTTCCGGGCTGGAATGCTTCGGGATATTCGTGGGTGATGACGGTACAGGGCTGTTGTCCGAACTCAAAGTGCTTGTGCTCGATGATCCGCGTAAAAGGAATGTCGCGTTCGGTGTAGTTGACAACCGCGTTTCCCTGAAAGTCGGGTATCTCCAGCAAAGCCGACTCGAAGCGGAGACTCCGGTATTCCAGATGTCCGTACCGATAGTCGAAAAAGGCATCGATACATCCCGTAAACAGGATCCTGTCAGCCAGGGAATCCCAGTACGGGCGATCCTCCAGGTAGTTGCACGAGAGACGCACTTCGATACCGTCCAGCAAAGCCGCTATCAGTTTGTTGTATCCTCCGACGGGAATCCCCTGGTAGGCATCGTTGAAATAGTTGTTGTCGAACGTGAAGCGGAAAGGCAACCGGCGGATGATGAATGCCGGCAGTTCGCGGGCCGATCTTCCCCATTGCTTTTCGGTATATCCCTTGATGAGCCGTTCGTAGATATCCTTTCCCCCCAGTTTCAGCGCCTGTTCCTCCAGGTTGGCAGGGGTCTCGATATAGGCATATTTCTCGCATTCCACAGCCAACCGTGCCCTAGCCTCGGCCGGGGTCTTGACACCCCACAGCTGGTGGAAAGTATTCATGTTGAAAGGCAAATTATACAATTCGTCCCGATAACGGGCCAGCGGTGCGTTGGTGAAGCGGTTGAAGCGGACAAACCGGTTGGCATATTCCCATATTTCGGCCTGGTCGGTATGAAAAATATGGGCTCCATAGGCATGTACCTGGATTCCTTCCGTCTCCTGGCAATAGATATTCCCCCCTGCGTGATTCCGTTTGTCGATCACCAGGCAACGTTTACCGGCCAATGCCGCTTCGTGTGCAAAAACAGCTCCGAACAAGCCGGCGCCTACCACCAGATAATCATATTCCTTCTTCATCATCCTACCGCTTTATCCAAGTTGATATATTTGGGTTTACGCCACTTCAAGGCATAGGGTAACAGCTTGAAGAACCGTTTGATCCGGGTTTTGACCGAATGCGACGGCCGCCATCCTTTCCATGGAGTTTTATCCAAATATACGAAATATTCTGCTCGGAGCGGATGCATACTGTCGTAATTCCACGGTTTTTTATTCGTATAATGCAAGATGACGGGGTTGAGCAATTCCTCCCGGAACGCTTTCCAGTCGTTGACCCGCTCCCGGATGCCTGTCCGGTAGAAGCCGTCTTGCATGTTCCAGGTGAGGGGAACGAACTTTTTATGCGCATGCAAGACCACATTCAGCAAATCCTGGTCGTTGAAGCGGATCCGTTCCGGATACGTCAGGAAATAAGTCTCGCATTGACGGTCCACATGGGTTTCCCGCCAGTAACGCAGGTTGATCAGCAGGACACCGGCGTTGAAATAAGAATCAGCCGGGTCATAGTGCAGTAATTCATACCGCTCTTTCTCCTGGCTTCCGATATCTTCGATGCAGGCCACGCCGTATCCTTCCAGGTCTGTGTTCCAGAAAGCCGAGATGTCACCGCGGATCACGATGTCACAGTCCAGATACAGCACCTTGTCTACCGTCTCCGGCAAGATCGACGGGAACATACAGCGATAGTAGGTCGCCATGGAAATCCGCTGACCGAATTTCTTGATGGAATAATTCTTCAGCAGGTCGGCCGGAGGAAAATAAAAACGGACAGTGTGCCCGTATGAGGCGGCTAACTTCGTCAGCAGGTCCTGATCCTCCTGAGGCAATGAACCGGCCACGATATGCACGCAGAAAACTTGTCCCGGGTTGTTGATAAACAGAGAAACCAGGGTGACAGCACAATGCTGGATGAACTGATGATCGATGTTACAAGCGATATGTATCATATAAATTCTGTTTCTAAAGGTTACGGATGCGTGGAAGGTTCCCATTGTCCGGTCAGTTCAAAATAACGCTTCAGGACTAGCAGGGAGATCAGTTCCTCGCGCTCCGGATTACGGAACTGGGCAACAAATTCGTGGGCATGAGTGATGATCTGCTGCGCCTCTTCCGGATGAGCGATATAATAATTCAGTTTCTCCTCCAGATCAGAGAAATCTTCCTTGACTTCGATATAATGATAGTCGGGGCGTAACTTCCCCTCCATGAACCACGTCTCGCAGGTAGGACGCGGCATGACGGCGATGGAATTGGACGACATGACCCATTTCAGGTTGGAAGCCACATCGTTCCCTTCGAGCGCCATGATGAACTTATAATCCAGGTGCTGGTGGATGGTCCGTTTCGGCGCCATCCATTCGTCCGGGCAGCCCTCATTCTTCCCCACGACACCACAGTCGAACATGGGATGTCCGAAAAACTTCTCCAGGAATTTGGTCCGCAAACGGCTCTGACGGATTTTCCCCCGGAAGATCGCCCGGTCTTGCTTCTCGGTGAATGACTTGGTATCTTTCACATACATGAAATGACGAAGCTTGTCCAGCTTCAGCAAGACTGAATTCTGGTTTTGGGATGAGATCAGCCGGCTTTTCACAATGGCAGGATCGTCGGGAGTGAAATAGACATCCCCCGGACAATAGTTCCAGCGGAGCGAAGGCGGAAACCAGCGGGTAATGTCGTGCTGGTCGAAATAATAAGCCTTGTGGAACATGTTACTCCGGTATTGGCCGATAGGTCCCGTATAATGCAGCCAGCTTTGGTGATGAGCCAGCCTGTTCTCCGACGGGATCGGTCTGATCCTGTCCAGCTGGATGTAATAGTTGACCCGTTCCTGGATATAAGGATAATCCGGACGGCTGGAAACCCGGCACAAGCGCTGTTCCAGCCGGATTCTATACCAGGAATCCGGAATGACCAACCCCATATATTTTCGGATAAAATACCAGAATTTGATGGGTTTTCCACTACGAACCTTATATAAAATACTATCACTCATCTTTTATGGGCTTAAAATAGTTCACTGTATCTGCCATTGTCTACAAAGTTAGACCTTTTTCCAGTCACATCAAAGAAGTCATTTTACAATCTCATCCATTTTGTATCTGCCGGTTCACAACCGATCCCGCTGACGGGTTGTCAGCCACGGCCACAGCCAGCGCAGGTATTGGTTCCACCGTTCCAGGCGGTAGTCTGCATCCGTCGCTTGCAGCTCTGCCGACAACTGCTGGTATAAAACCTGCCGCTGGGATTCGTCGGTCGGGGTCCGTTTGATTTTCCGGTACAATAATCCCCGGCGGAGACGTTTCTTATAAGGCGCCAGGTCCGGCAAGGGCTCTTCCATGTACCGGACCACCTGGATGTCTTCGGCGATACCCTGACCACGCTGCAGCGACTGGACTGTCACTTTCGCTCCATGCTGGCGGAAATAATTCAGAGTACGGTACACTTCGATTACCTCGCCCTGCAAAGCCATCTGGAACCAGAAAAGCCAGTCGCCGCAATACTGCATTTGCAGGAAGGCAGAATGAGCCAGACGTGCGGCATATTCCCGTCTGAACAGGATACCGCTGGCGTTGATCAGGTAATTCTTCCAATACAGGTTATGAAGCGCGTATGACTTCCCGTCAAAACAACCCGGCTGTTTTCCTTTCCGTCGGCCCCAATGGTTGATATCCTTGTTGGATACCCTTCCTGTTCCGTCGATCAGCCGTGAGCCCACCACACAGACCGCAGTCCGTTCATGCGCTTCACACAAGGTAACGGTCGTCTCCAGAAAATCCGGATCGGCCAGATCATCCGCTTCGGCTATCCAGATATATTTTCCCCGGGCCAATAAGATCCCCTTCATCCATTGCTGAAAAGGACTGCCCGTATTTTGGGTATTGAACTCTATCCGGGATACCCGGGGGTGATCCCGGTATTTTTCCACTATCTCCCGGCTTGTATCGGTCGAAGCATCGTCCAGCAGGATCAATTCAAAATCCGTCCACGTCTGCCGTAGGATGGAGTCGATACGGGCATCCAGGTAACGGGCATAGTTATAATTGGGAACGATTACACTGACTAAAGGATTCTTTTCCATACATCTGCTACTTTTATTTCATGATACCCAGCCGTTCCCGTATGCCGTCGCGATACATCCGCCAGAATTTGGCCAGATCGCTCCATTGATACACATCCGTGAAGGCACACGTCCCGATCACGACAGCCATATACCCCAGAACTCCATGCCAGCCACGCAGGTACCTTACCGCCCAGTTCTTTCCGTAATGATGGTTCAGGTACGTTGAGTTACGCACCTGGTAAAACCGTTTCCATTTCTTTTTGCGGTTACGCTCTTTCCAGTTGTCTGCCGAAAAGAACTTATGCTTGTCCATCAGTGCCTGGGGAATATACAGTATCTTATAACCTGCCAGTACGGTACGCAGGCAATAATCGGTATCATCACAGAAAATGAACAACTCTTTGTTGGGAAGGCCAATGGCTGCAACTACTTCTCTCCGGACGAAGAGCCCTTCGAAGGCAGTACCGACAATCTCGACAGGAGCCGTTACCTCCCGTTTGGCCAGTTTGTCCTGATACATGGAACGGAACGGCTGCGTCAGGTTATACGAACAGAAATCGTTGGTAAAGACTTTGCCTTCCAATAATCGTCTGGGAGCCAGGATTCCCACCGTTTTATCGCCGGTGTAGGGCAGTAAGTTTTCCAGGCAGTCGGCCCGGGGAAAGACATCGTCGTCCATACACCAGATCCAATCGGCATTTTGGGCATAAGCCGCTTCGATGCCCGTATAGAAACCACCCGAACCCCCTACATTCGATTGATGGATCACCGTCAGGTCGTCCTGCTTGTCCAGCCATTCCCGGGTACCATCGGTACTACCGTTATTGACAACGATGATGGCCGACAGAGGTTTGTTCTGCCGCAGGCAATCCATACTGCGTTTGAGCAGTTCCAGCCGGTTATAGGTAACAACTACAGCTATGATTTTCATTGTGCTTCTGGTTAATAGAGATTGTCGATTTTTCCCGGTTGCGTACTCCGGTAGGCAACCATCCATTTATAACACGCTTCTTCATCCAGTCCGCGGGCTTTGGCATACGTTTCCGCCAGGATCCGGTGCATGTGCGGAGTAGCCGGTAAACGCTCCAGGTTCTTACAGCCCTTCTTCAGGTCGATCGGTCCGATATCCATCCGGTTCAGGTCAACGATCTCGATCTGTACGCCATCCGGTTTCGGATTGAACAGGATGTTTCCCCGTCCGTAATCTTTGTGGGCATAGCCCTGGTCGTGCATCCGGGCTGTCGTCAGGGCAACCGCACGGATAATATCATCTTCGTTGGCAAACGGACGTCGGAACAGCTCTTCGTAGGTATAAGGGCATGACGACATGGCTGTGATATAATAACTCTCGTCGAACTCCCAATGACGGCGCAGCTCGATATAACCAATCGGACGCGGAGTACCGATACCCGCAGCCGTCAACAGATTGGCATGTTCGAACGAACGGCGGGCCTTTGACGGACGGAGCGTCCCATACACCCAGCGGTTGATACAGTTCGGACGCCGGAAAGACTTCACGACAAAATCCTGTCCCTGATACGTCATCTTACGCAATTCATTTCGTCCCCGGTAAATGACAACACCTTCCTGCCGGTGAAAACGATCTGGAACGGAACGGACAAACTCCGTCAGTTCCTGGCAATCCGGATTCACCTGATACGTTATCGGCGTAAACAAACGGCTGATTATACAATTCATCATGACCATGCTCAAATTTTATCCAGTCCTTTGGTGAATTTCAACCAGTAATATTTCAACGGGTTGGTATATTTCAACTGTTTCCACGGACGGCTTCCATGCGGACGATGCCATACGGGAAGATTCATAAACAGATAATTACGGCAATCCCGCTCGAGTGATTCGTGTGAGATAGTCACATCAAACCAGTTCTTACTCGGATCGAGTGTCTGGAAATCAAATGCCTTTAGCAGGCGGAGAGTCAGCAGCGAGCAGCAGAAACTGCAATGTTTCTTCACCTCACAAGCCTCTTTCGGATAATCCGACGCATAGAGGTACGGATAATTAACGGTACCCTGTTCATCTACGGTCACCGATGCCGCAATGCCACAGTCGGGATGAGCCAGTGCCCCGTCAAACAAACCTTGCAGGGTATTTTCGCGTACGATCACGTCCGATTCGACAATCAGCAGACCCGCTTCGGCCTCAATTGCCCGTTTCTGTGCCATTTGCAGCACCAATAGGTAATTGGGTGACGGATGTGACGTGATGTCCCGTAAATTGACCAGTTCAAAGCCCAGTTCCTGCGAAGCTTCCTCCAGGCGCCGGGTATTCTCGTCGGTACTGAAATCGTTGTATATCGTATAGGTTACCGGCACATGCCAGCGAGAGGCCAGTACAGCCCGGGCCGTCTCAAGTGTCAGATCGATTGAATCTTTCACCGGCGTGATGATATGAACCTGTTTCATGCAATTGTCTGTCGTCATGTCTATAAAGCATTTATCCGAATACAAAGGAACACAATCTTTTTGGATGGGCAAAATATCCCGCCTGGCTTTTCCCCGGTAACACGGCAGGAGGTCTCAGCCATCAAATCCATTTCAAGTTGCATTTCTATCCTTAAAGACACAAAGAAGCCGAAAACCCCTATTGGGGGGGAGGGGAATTTGGGGAAGGGGGAGTATTTATTTGATTTGTAAAACTGTGGCAATTTCTTTTTGAATAGATTTTAAATGCTTAAATTTGCCACAGAAGAAAAGATTCTTTTATAATGAGGAAAAACAAAACATCTATAGGAATAAGTAGTTATGAATGAGAAAGAAATTGTAGCTAGAAATTTAAAGTCATTAAGAGAGGCTAATGGTTTTACGCAAGAACGGTTAGCCAATTATCTTGGTATAGGACGTTCAGCTTATTCAAATTATGAGCTGGGTGATCGTGAGATACCATTGAATATCATGGAAAGTCTGGCCAATTTATATGGTTGTGATCTTTTCGCTTTATATGAAGAAAGTGAAGATGTATTGAATTCGACACTTGCCACAGCTTTTCGGGTAGATAATCTGTCAGACGAAGACTTGAAACAGATTGCAATTTTTAAGAATGTAGTTAAGAATTACCTAAAGATGGATAAACTTCTGGCCAAATGAAAAAAATGACGATACAAGATGCAGAACTGCTTGCTCAAAGATTTAGAACGGAAACGGGTATCAGTTTTTCTGAGCCAATCAATGTAAAGACATTACTGCGTAAATATAATATTTTGACCATGTATCGTCCATTATCCAATGAGAGTTATGGGATCAGCATACGAACAGGAAATGCTCGTTTTATTATGGTCAATAGTAATACTACGCGGGGTAGGCAGCATTTTACCATTGCTCACGAGATATTTCATTTGTTTTATGACGATGATCCAAAACCTCATATTTGTAATGGAATGGCAACTGTAATAGAAAAGAATGCGAATCTTTTTGCTGCAGCTTTGTTGATACCACGTGAAGGTTTGCTTCGGGAAATTCCAGAAGAGGAAATGCTTGGTCACAACCCAAGCTTGGCTACTATTTTAAGGTTGGAACAATTCTTCGGGGTATCCAGGAATTCCCTTCTGATCCGATTAAAAGATATAGGGATCATTGATAAAAAGAAATACGAGGCACTTAATAGTATAGCTATTAAGGAGTCAGCGCGCGCTTATGGCTATGATACATCGCTTTATGAAAAGGGAAATGAGAATATGGTCATAGGTGATTTTGGCGAGAAGGCCCGTCGGTTGTTTGAAGAGAATAAGATCTCAGAGGGGCACTATGTTGAACTTCTAAACATGATAGGCTGTGGCGGTTATAAAGACTAAAATTGTGCTAGATGCAGACGTAATCATTCACTTTGCCAAAGGAGGATTATTGTCCCTTCTTCCCCGTATTTTCCCTGAATACGAATATATCGTATTGGATATTGTGTATAAAGAAGTGAAACAGCCTATTTTAAATCAACTGAATAATCAGATAAAATTTCTCCAAAATATTCGGGAAGTTACTTTTGGGGATACAATTGAACAAAAAAGAGAATTTGCCCGACTGACTGATGTGATGGGACTTGGTCGGGGAGAAAGTGCTTGTATGGTTTTTTGTAGATATAACCATGATGTTATTGGTAGTAGTAATTTGAGAGATATTGTTGCCTATTGTGAAAAACATGAAATCGTCTATTTGACAACCATTGACTTTCTATTTTATGGTATACAAAGAAAGGTTATAACGAAAGATCAAGCCAATGAATTCATAACAACAGTAAATAGTATGGGGAGTAGAGTTCCTCAAGTAGATTTTGATACTTATATCTGTTCAAAAATATGAGAGTAATTCTCCCCACCCTTCCCCACAAAAGAAAACCCCGGTATCCCCAACACCGCTGGTGAGAACGGGCTGAGATACCGGAATTTGTTTTTATTTTGTCTCCGGATTCTTACTGAAGATCGCGTGAATCCGTTTCATATCGAACTTCGGACTGCGGTCGTAGTAATAGATACCGTTCTGTTCCTGTTCTACGTCTGTCAGCTGGGTATAGCAATAACCCCATACATGATCTGACAACGACAAGACGGTATTTACCAGACCTTCCAGACGCGCATAGAATTCTTCCAGGGAATGAGGCGGTTCGCCATAACCCCATGAAGTATTCTGGGCACTTTCCATCTGTTGTGACGGGTTCCACTTGATACCTCCGAATTCATCAATCAGGTAAGGCATGTCGTGCTTATACTGCGGGAATGTATATTGATCGGTATATTTCAATCCGTTATATCCGATGTTTTTCGGCATCAGCTGGATTTCCCATTTGGGAGCTTCCATCAGCTTACCGTCGTTGTACAACAATTCCTTCAGCTTGGCCGGATCCTGTTCGTAGTTATGTACGGTCCAGATGTCGGTAGCGATGTGAGAACCGCCACTGGTTCCGTGGAAAGGACGCGTCGGATCGATGGCTTTCGTCAGTTTGTACAGGTCCTGCATCAGTCGAGGATACTGAACGCGGTCGGGCCAGAACTCTTCGTTGGTAGGTGTCCAGATTAAGATTGACGGATGATTCCGGTCGCGCTCCACGATTTCTGTCCATTCTGTGATGAAGTTACGGGCAGTTTCGATGTCATTGCAATCCATACCCCAGCTCGAAGCTTCTCCCCAAGTCAGGTAACCCAGTTTGTCTGCCCAGTAATAGAAACGTTCTTCGAATACTTTCTGATGCAGACGGGCTCCGTTGAAACCGGCTTCCATCGAAAGCTGGATATCTTTCTTCAGGGCCTCGTCGCTCGGAGCTGTCCAGATACCGTCGGGATAGAATCCCTGGTCGAGTACCAGACGCTGATAGTACGGCTGGTTGTTCAGGTAGATTTTCTTGCCTTCTATATGGACTTTCCGCATACCGGCATACGATTTGACTTCATCTACCACATTTCCGGCCTTGTCGATCACCCGTAATTCCACGTCATAGAGGAACGGGTTCTCCGGACTCCAGGTCTTCATCTTCTTGACCGGCAAAATAACGGTTGATAAAGAGTTGGCAGCGACTGTTTCCTTGGATACGACTTTTCCGTTATCTTTCAGGGTAACTTCCAGCTTGCCACCCAGTTCCTTGTAGAAACGTGGACGGATGATCAACTGCTGCTGGTCGATATCAGGAATCATCTGAACAGACTGTAATCCTTCGGGATGAACAGCTTCCATCCAGACGGTCTGCCAAATACCGGTAGTACGGGTATAGTTACAGCCATATGAAGCAAACTGCAGGTTCTGCTTTCCACTGGGCTGATGAGTACTGCGAACATCACTTTCCACATAAACCACCAGATTGTGTGTCTGACCAGCCTTGACATACGGCGTAATATCTACCTGGAAGGAAGAAGTTCCACCAAAGTGACGGGCAGCAAAAACACCGTCGATGTAGATCTCCGACTTATAATAAACTGCACCGAAGTTCAACAATACCTGTTTGTTGGCCCAGTCTTGTGGAATGGAGATCGTCCGGTGATACCACATGTGATTGATAAAGTCTTTGTATTCAACTCCCGACAGTTTACTTTCCGGGCAGAAAGGAACGATGATCTTCTGATCGAATCCGGTGGACTTGAACCATTCCCGTTCCAGACCGGAACCGCCGAAGTCGAATGAATAGGTCCATTCTCCGTTGAGGTTGATCCACGCGTTACGTTCGAACTGCGGACGCGGATATTCGGCTCTCGGTATTGCGAAGGCCGTTATCCAGCAGAATAACATGAAAAACGATAGGGTTGTAATTCGTTTCATACACTTGAATATTTGGTTAAACATTTATTTTCTGACGAGGGGAACACGTTGCATCCAGGTCAAGGTGCGCCACAGCCATTCCATCGGTCCGTAATAGAAGCGCTTGATCCACCAGTTGCTGTACAGAATCTGTACCAGACAGAACAGCAGACCGACACACAGGCTCTGCAGGTAGTTGCACTGCACGGCCAGGTTGGCTCCGAAACCATAGAACAGACAGACACCGACCATCGACTGCGCCATGTAGTTGGTGACGCTCATCCGTCCGACCGGCGCAATGCGGTCGAGCCCTTTCTTCCAGCCGTGGTTGTAATACAGCAAGGTGAAGCCACAGATATACAGCATCATCATACCCAAGTTGGCGAAGGTCTTGAACAAGGTCGTTCCGACCGACAGGGCAAAACCGGTCACTCCGAGTGCCGGCAGCAGCCAGACGATCAGGTAAAAGACAACAAACCATGCCAGGCTGTAAGGCAGCATCAGGCGGCTGTAGCGGACCATCTTCTCTTCGCTCTTGTGTATTTCCATCCGTCCGACCAGCATGCCGGCAATGAACAGTCCCAATAACTGCAGATAACGGTAATTGTTGATGGTCCATAACCATTTGGCTACTTCTCCGTTCCATACATTGAAAGCCAGTACATCCTTGAACGAGCCTTCGGCATAGATACCGGCACAGGTGGCATAGAGCTGATTCATATACACATTCAGGTGCGAGGGTTCGTTCTGCGTCGGATTACCTAGCAGCGAGACAAAGCTGACAATCGCCGGAATCTGCAGGAAGAGCAGAATCATCACCACGACCAGGTATTTGGTCGGCACTTTGTACAGCGGAACCAGAAACAATCCTAATACGGCATAGATAATGAAGAACTCACCCATATAGATAAGACCGTTGATATAGCCGAAGAGAAAGAGCAGGACCAGTCGCCAGACGAAGCGGGCGCGGAAGTCATATCCTTTGGCTGCCTGCGAATCCATCTGCATATAGAAACTCAGACCAAACAGAAAAGAGAAAATGGCATACGACTTGCCGGCAAAGAGGAAATACATGGCTTCGTAAACGAAGGTATCCACCCGTTGCCAGAAAGGAGATGCCACTTCCGGAATGATCGTCAGGTCAAACCGCTCCATGCAATGCAGCAGCATGATCCCGATCAAGGCAAAACCACGAAGCGCATCAATCGAGTTGATGCGCTTCTTTGGTACAATTGCTGTCATAGGCTTTTTATTCAGATAGCGACTGGATAACAGCCTGGTTAGCGGCTTTTACTTTCGCTTCATTAATCTTGATTACCTTACGGTCGTAGGTCATCAGACCGTTTACTTCGCCTTCCACATCGGTGGTCTGGGTATAAACCGCAGCCGAGAATCCGCGTTTCACGAAGTCTTTCAGCTCGTTGGCATACTTCACGTATTCGGCTGTCACGGCTTCACCGTCTTTAAACTGGATGTAACCCCAGTTCCGCTTGTTCCACCACAGGTGGTTTTCCAACGGAAGACCGATACCGCCATATTCACCCAACACATTGACACGCTGCGGGTCAGACAAGAACATATCCGGTCCCGGATAATTATGCAGGTCTAAGATGTCACCGCAAGGACGATGGTTACCGCCACTGGCCGGATTGACCAGACGAGACGGATCGTATGCTTCTGTCCAGGCTACTACCTTTTCGGTATCAAACTGTCCCCAGGCTTCGTTGAACGGAACCCAGACAACAACCGACGGGTTCGACATGCACAGATCCATGATTTCCTTCCATTCCTGGTAGTAGTTGGCTACCGATTCCGGTGTACGCTGTTTGTCTGTTCCTCCGTTGTAAGTATGAGGTGCCCAGCTGTTGCCCATGTCGCCGCTCGGCATATCCTGCCATACCAGAATACCTTCCTTGTCGCAATGATAGTACCAGCGGGCCGGTTCTACCTTCACATGCTTACGGATCATGTTGAAGCCCCAGTCTTTGGTCTTTTGGATGTCGAACAACAAGGCTTCATCGGTTGGAGCGGTATATAAACCGTCCGGCCACCAGCCCTGATCCAACGGACCATACTGGAAGAGCGGTTTGTCGTTCAGATACATACGTTTGATACCGGATTTGTCTTTTCCAACCGAGATCTTACGGAAGGCAGTATATGATTTCACCTGGTCAACGACTTTCCCTTTCTGTAACAGACTCACTTGCATGTCGTACAGATACGGATTCGACGGGCACCACAAAGTCGGATTATTGACACCCAGACGGATTTCCTGTCCCTGGATTCCCTTGCCTGTCGCTACCACCTGACCTTTATCCAATAACTTCACTTCCACAATCGAAGAAGCACAAGCCGATGTTCCTACCGTTACATTCATTACTTTCGCATCCACATTCGGAATGGCTTTGATGCTGGTGATATGATTCTCGGCTACCGGTTCCAGCCAGACGGTCTGCCAGATACCTGTTACCGGCGTGTACCAGATACCTTCCGGATTAGACGTCTGTTTTCCTCTCGGCTGATAGCCCTTGTCGCTCGGGTCCCATACACGGACTACCAGTTTCTGGGCTCCCGAACCTTGCAGATACGGGGTGATATTGAATGAGAACGGTGTGTAACCGCCTTTGTGCGAACCAATCAGCACGTCGTTGACGAATACTTCAGCTTTCCAGTCCACGGCTCCGAAGTTAAGGACGATATCTTTTCCCTTCCACTTCGATGGAACCGTAAATGTCCGTTTATACCACAGCTCATTCTTGTCGCCTACTTCTTTCTGAACACCTGATAAAGAAGATTCGACAGCGAAAGGAACCAAGATATTTCCCTGGAACTGGGCAGGTTCTGCCTGTCCGGCAGGCTGAATGGCATATTCCCATTCACCGTTCAGGTTCAGCCAGTCGGCACGTTCCAACTGCGGACGCGGGTATTCCGGCAATACAGATTCAGGGTTGACTTGTTCAGCCCACTGCGTCTTGATCTTATCTCCAGCCGGTTTCCACTGTGCCTGCGCACAGAGTGCCCATGCGAAGGCACAACATACAAACAAGGTCTTTTTCATACATATAAATTTAAATATAACAATGATTGTTCGTTATCACTTGGTTGCCTGAGCGGCAGATTGGGCATTCGAGGCATTCGGATACATGAGTTGTTCCAATACCTTCATGAAATAACCGCCCACTACCGAACGGGCCCGGAATCCTACCGAAGTGGCATCTGTCGTTTCGTGCCAGTCGCTCAACGGAATACGTGTCGGTGTTTCGTTCGCGTATTTATATACCGGAGCCACAAGGGCCTGGAAATCATCCATCTGATCCGTCAGACAGGCAGTCCACATGATCCAGTCGGATTTGGTATAGGTCTTACGGCTGTCCAGAGGTAAGCCATAGGTGTTCTGTACTGTCTTGTAATAGGCCATTTCCGTCGTAGCGATGTCTTTGTCGAAGATGTTTAATCCCAGCAGTTTGTCCCAGATCAGGTTATACTTCTGGCTCCAGGTTCCCGGCTTGTCGAATGTCAGTTTGTAATGATCGCCGTCCATCGCCATTTCCTTCCATTTACCTGCCATTTCCTTGGCTGTCTGCAAATACTTGTCAGCCGTTTCCTGGTCGCCCAGCATTTCAGCCAGTTTGCCATAGCCGGCAATACCCAGGATCGCCTTGATCGAGAGGTTGGCATTGTGGGCAAAATGACCGGCAAAGTCGTCTGTACACAACTGGTTTTCCGGGTCGAGTCCGGCTTCTACCAAGTAATTGGTCCAGGTTGTCAGTACTTCCCAGTGTTTTTTGGCATAGTCGGCATTTCCTTCCCGCAGGGCGATGGCTGTTGTCAGGATCAGCATGTTACCGCTTTCCTCAACCGGCATGTCGCCTCCATACGTCTGTCCGTTTGCCTGCGGATAAGTACCGACATCGTGTGCCGCAAACGGTTTCTGCCACCGGCCGCTCTCGCTATATTCGAAGATGAAGTTCATCATTCCCTTCAGCAATTCCGGATTATAAACCAGGAAGAGTGGGGCAGAAGGATAGGTAATATCTACCGTACCGATCGAACCGTTGCTGAAGTTCTCTTTCGAGAAGAACAGCAGATTGCCGTTCTTGTCTTCTACCAGCTTGTGGGCGGCAATGATCTGCCGGTAAACCAGGGCACATAATTCGGCGTATTGCTGACCGCCGGCATTTTTTGTATCCTCTATCAGTTGCTCGTCGAATTCGCGGCAATGTTGCATGATGGATTCATATTCCTGTACGGCCTGCAGCAAAGCCTGGTCGATGCTCACCTGGCCGTTATGTTTCCAGTAAGCCATCCGGTTGTCGTTGAAATACTGAATGGCATAGTCGTCATCATAGGCAATCATGGCATAACCCGCAGTCGCGTCTTTCACGCTTCCCAGATTGTCCACCAGGGCCAGTGAATGTTCCTGGTTCGGATCGTCGATATTTCCGCCCCGGGTAATATTGCCGGTTGTGGCAAATTCTTTCTTCGGATGCAGGAAGTCGCTGGCACCGATCGTTACCGATTCTTTTTGGGCAGCAGCCAGGAAGAAGTGTCCCCAGTCGATCCGCACATCATCGCCCTTGGTCTGCAAGACAGGCTGTTCGGTCGTTCCGGTAGTGGCATACATCAGTCCTTCGGGCTTCAGGATCACCGACGATTTAACCGCTTGTCCGGGCACATTGGTAGCCCACGCCGAAGTGGCTTCCAGATACAGCTGTACATCGTGCGCTTTTCCGTCGGTCGATTGTACCTGATAGGAGACATAATTGACCGGACGGCTCATCAGGTCGAGATCATCCATCAGCAGCGGAGCCGTAAAGACCAGATTCAGGTTTACCGGTCCGCAGGCAAACGTATAATACGTCTGTGTCGGTGTATAGGTGACGTCTGTCTGTTCGGCAGCCGTCTCGAAGAAGGAAGCATCCGGCATCTTGACAGAAAGACCGAAATCCACGTAAGCGCCGCCCGTTGTGTTATGGCAGTGTGCGGCGATGACATTCTTTCCCTGCTTGAGGGAAGCCCGGACATCGTCGGGCAGCTCCAGCACGACATCATTCTTCCAGACATATCCGGTCGAAACGACCTGCTTGCCGTTGATATAAAGCTCAAAGACATCATCGTGCGAATAATTCAGGAAAACCGGCTGGCCCGACAGATCCTCGTCCAGTTCGAAGGTACGGCGTACCCAGACATCTTCCGATTGCCAGGTAGTAGCCAGATGAGGCATTTCAGGCGTTCCGAAGGCAGCCTTCCCTTTCTTCCAGGAAGCATCGTTGAAGGTATTCTCAAACCAGTTTCCGGCCGGTTTCTTTTCCGTATAAGTAGCCTCCCACTTCTCCACCTGGGCAGTAGGCAACACGGTGCGTAGCGGGATATTCTCTTTTCCCATAAAACGATAGCACGTACCATCTACCCGCAGAACACCCAGCAGCGGAAACGGTTTTCCCGTCCAGTGGCGGGTTTGATCCGCATTCAGCTGATCTGTGAACGACCAGCCGCTGGTATAAGGATCGATGGAAACGAGCGGATAAGCAGGCGCCCGCAATTGACTCTCGGCAACGGGCGTAAAATAATCAGCTTGCTGCCGGGGAGAACAAGCACTAAACAATCCGGCTAGCAGAACGAGCATGGATGAAACTAATTTCATGGCATGAATCTTTATTAATTATATTGTTTACATAACTATCTATAAGACGCAAAAAAGTCCTTCATGCCCCCAACGGCGGGAAGGCTTTTTTGTTTTTTTATCAAAAACACATTGGTCTTTCTTCTTTCGTTTCAAGTGACAAAAGTAACAATAAATTCACAGTTTCTGTTCTTCGCTGTTAAAAATTAAACGATAGGACGGGATGAATTTTTGGGGTGTATGGATTTCATGCCTGCGAATCATCCTCGGCTATCGAATTCTAAATTATTGAAAAGTAGCCGTAAATTACTGTTTTTATGACGGGTAATTCCTGTAAAATCTATTTCATATTAATTAATTCACAAATGTGATGCAATTAATTTATATTAGTGAATTAATCAATTCACCATTGTGATGTAATTAATTTACCAATATGAATTAATTAATATCTTGGAAAGAATGACAGAAAAAACAATGGTAGAGGATGAATTTATCCTGATATCTGCATCAGTTGTTTTATTGATTTTTCGGTGGCATTAGAGCGGATAAATATGATGATTTATAATGTTTTATGTAGAGGTAAGTAACTTGATAGAAAAGTTGGATTTTTAGTGTAACTTTTAATGAGGAATTTGTTGGTATTAGTAGATGATCCTAGAATTCCTCTTTTTATATAAAGAATCTTGTCAAATTTAGTATTTTTGTACTTTGATATGAGGCGTTTATATTTAACTCATATTGATATAGGAAGCGTTATGCCTATTGTATACTTAAAAACATGGGAAATTTCAAATACTATATTTCTTATGGTATTAATATATATGTATGTTAGGTTTTGATAAAGACATTTTACGCTTCAAATATATATTCCTTTGAGGAATATCTTGATAATAGGAATTGAGCATAAAAATTTAAGTTTTGTATAATGGGTTACAAACTACACAACCGTATTGAAATTTGGAAGAAACTATTACTTGATTTTGGTAAAAGAAACAGGTTGATAAACTTTCTTGAAGGGAAACGTAATAATGTAAAGATTACAGCGCCATCATTTGATAGTTTGTGGGAGCTTATTGTTGTTAATGAGCGAGAAATCATATTCCCTTATGCAAAAAAAGTGCAAGTTAATGATGAAGGAGAGGAAGTATATGAAACTATTATCGAAGGTGATATTGAAACTAATAGACCAATAGGAGACCTTCAAAAAACATTAAAAGCTTTACGATATAAAGCTAATACTTCAATAGAAGAGCAAGGTATAAACACGCTATATCTTACTTTTGGTATGCTTAGATGGAAAGAAAGAGATGATTCATCTCAAGTATTCTCTTCTCCAATAATTTTAGTACCTGTAAAACTTTTAATAGAATCAATACTTTCTCCATATCGTTTAGTGTTACATGATGATGAAATCGTCATAAATCCAACATTATCTCATAAATTGAATAATGATTTTGGAATCATAATACCTGAATTTGATTCAGCACATGATTCCCCTTCTGAATATATTGAAAAGTTGTTTCATAAGGTTGAGAATAAGGGTTGGAATGTAGAAAAAAGTACACATTTGACGAATTTATCATTCCTTAAGATCAATATGTACAAAGATTTGGAGAGGAATGAAGAAAAGTTGAATTCAAACATTGTAATTGCCGCACTTGCTGGTGAACAAGATCCAATTCAAGTGACAGGGGAGCTCAATAATTTCGATCATGATAAGCAGATTCGTCCAATTGATACTTTTCAAGTGGTAGATGCTGATTCAAGTCAGCAAGATGCAGTTCTATTATCCAAAAAAGGAGCAAGTTTTGTTTTGCAGGGTCCACCGGGAACAGGTAAAAGTCAAACTATTACAAATATCATTTCCGAAGCGATTGCAGATGGTAAAAAGGTGCTATTTGTGTCTGAGAAGATGGCGGCGTTGCAAGTAGTGTATAATCGTTTAGCCAATGTTGGATTAGCTGATTTCTGTTTAACATTGCATAGTCACAAAGCTAAAAAGAAAGATATATTGCGTGATTTAGCCAACTCTATTAATATTGATCATACTCGTGTTAGAGATGAGGCGTTGACTCAATTGGATCTGTTAGAGAGAAAAAGAAACTTGCTAAATAAGTATCAAGAAGAACTTCATACTCCGACATCCGGGCTTAATGTTTCTATCTACTCGGTTAATGGTAAATTGGCAAAATTAGAGAATGTACCGGATGTAGTTTTTTCTATATCTGATGTTGATACCGTCACAACAGATATCCTTAATGAAAGAATATATTTGCTAAACGAATTGTCTAAGACCATAGGCAAACGAAGTGAGGATTATTCAAGTAATGTTTGGCATGATTCTTCTGTTAAATTTTTATCTAACGCATTAAGACAAGAGATAGACTCGAATGTGACTATTGCTATTCCTTTGATGAAAGAGTTAGCTGAGCAACATTCTTTAATTTGTTCTAAATTAGGAATTAACTTTGAATTGTCTTTAATTGGTACTGATAACCTTGTGTCCATTTTATCTTTTGCGGCAAAATCTCCATCTATCCCCATTGAGTGGATTATTGGTGAGAATATTGACGTTTTAATAGATAAAGCTCACAGATATAAGGAAGAAGTAGAACAGATTGTTAAAACAAAAAATGAATTAAAGAGTAAATTTAGTGATAGTTTTTTTGATTATGATGCAGTGAAACACAAAGAGAATCTGTGTTCTCTCATGTTACAACTGCAAACACGAATAAAAGGTGATGACAACTGGATTTCTCAAAATATAAGTAAGATAAACAGAGAATTAATATCAATTACCAATGGAATTAATTCTCTATTTGAAGAGGCTAAAAGTATTGCATTTAAACTTGGCATACCTGCGCCTAATACGATTGCTCAAATTATCTTATTTTTTCAATCTGTTCAAGCCTTAGCAGATGTTCATAATGTTCATCCTACTCAAAAATGGTTTAATAGTGATGAATTAGTGCGTATTAAGTCAAATATAGAAGTTCACAAGTCTTTACATAGCTCAATGTTAGAATTGATGAATTCTATTTTGTCTCGTTTTGATAAGGAAGTTTTGGAATGGAATTTTTATCCTGTTTTACAAAGATTTAGAGGGGAATATAAATCTTATTTTAGGTTTCTTAATGGTAAATATCGTGAAGATATTAAACAGCTTAATTCCTATTCATCAAAAGGAGAAAAATTATCATATAATGATGCTTTTGAAACGTTGAATATACTGAAAAGTATTTCTGACAGTCAGGCAGCTATTACAGCAAATACACAATACTATAGTGAGGATTATGGTAACTATTATTCTGGTATAAATACACAATGGGATGTATTGTCTGGTGATCTTGATAAATTCGAGAATTCTGTACATCAGTTGCACACACTAACTTCCCAATTGCAAAATTTAATTGTTCAAGGGGAATTGCCTATCTCTGATATTATGCAATTCAATACTCACTATTCAACTTTTAATATAGAATCTGCATTTAAACAAATAAGATCTATACTGAAGTGTGATTTAGATGAGACTGTTCAGTGGAATGATATAGAAATATATGTTCGGGAATCCAGCTCATTAGCTACAGCATTTATCTCAGAGTATCAAGATTTAATAAATAGGCGAAAGGCATATTGTAATTATGAATCTGCTATCTCTGATTTGGATTTACTTATATCGTTTAATACCTTAAATAAAGATTTGGTACAGCAAAAGGATTCTATATATAATCTGTATAAAGATTATTACAATGGGGTAGAAACAGATTGGGAAAAATTGATAAATGCTCTTGAATATGCAGTAGAACTTAAAAATTTCATAACTCTATATAACTTGCCAGAACCTTTTGTAAAAGATATATGTGGAAATAGTAGGATTATATCTTATTGTTATGATGAATATCTAAAAATCTCCAAGCAAAAAGATGCTGTACAAAAAGGTATAACATGGTTTGCTTCTCTTTTTAACAATGGCGAAGAATTCTTTCTACATAATATCCTTGATTTAGCAGTTCGAATGTCTTTATGTAAGGACAAAAAATATTTGTTGGAAGAATGGGTTGACTATTGTTCCAATAGAGAAAAATGTAATAAAGCAGGACTTGGGGAGTATCTCTATAAAGTGGAAGAATTTGGTGTAGATTCTAATTATATTGTAGATTCATACTTAAAACGATTTTATCGATTATGGCTGGATGCTGTGTTGCCTAATTTTCCTGAAGTACAAAACTTTAGAGGACGGATACAGTCTCAAACTATAAATGAATTCTGTGAACTTGATAAAGGACAGTTTAAAATTGCACAAGCAAGAGTTAGAGAAAGAGTGTTAAGTAGAATCCCTGACTTTAATTCTATAAATGGGGCAAGAGATGAGATTGCTGTATTAAAGAAAGAACTTAATAAACAAAAGAGATTGATGCCGTTACGTAAACTCTTTATGGCAATACCAAATCTTGTGACATCGCTTCGTCCTTGTTTTATGATGTCACCATTATCTGTAAGTATGTTTCTGGAAGCTCAAAGTTATAGCTTTGATTTAGTTATATTTGATGAAGCCTCTCAGGTACATACTGAAGATGCTATTGGTGCTATTATGCGTGGAAAGCAAATTATAATCGTTGGAGATACTAAGCAGTTGCCACCAACAAGTTTCTTTTCAACGTCTCTTAATGATGAAGATTTTGATGTAGATACTGATGAAGTTATTGAAGATAATGATGCTGGAGCATATGAATCTATTTTGGATGAAGCTGTGTCAATATTGCCGGAGCGTAGTTTAAGATGGCACTATAGAAGTCGTCATGAAGCTCTTATTGCATTTTCTAACTTCAAAATATACAATGCTCAACTAATCACATTCCCTTCATCAACGGAGAATGCGCCGGATTGTGGAGTTGAGTATATATATGTGAAAAATGGTGTATATGACAGAGGTGGAAAAAAGAATAATGTAATTGAAGCGAGAAAAGTAGCAGATTTGGTTTTTGATCATTTCCGAAAGTATCCAAATCGTTCATTGGGAGTTGTAGCCTTTAGCGAAGCTCAGCAGAGTGCTATTGATGCAGCTATTCGACAGAAACGATTGCAGGATCCTTGTCTTGATAAGTATTTTATTGAGGACAAGGAAGAACCATTTTTTATAAAGAATCTTGAAAACGTACAGGGTGATGAACGTGATACAATTATCTTTAGTATTGGTTATGCAAAAGATAATAAGGGTATAATGTATATGAATTTTGGTCCGCTAAGTCGTGAAGGTGGTTATCGCCGTCTTAATGTTGCTATTACACGAGCCAAGTATAATGTAAAGTTGATTGGCTCAATTATGCCTACCGATATAGATTTGGATAAGGTTTCTTCGGAAGGGGTAAAGATGCTTCGTTCATATATCGAATTTGCACAACAAGGTATTGTTGCTCTTGAAAAAGAATTGACATTCAATAACTATTTAGAGTTTGATTCTCCTTTTGAAGAGGCGGTATATGATTTCTTACAGAATAAAGGGTATCATGTCGTAACACAAGTAGGTTGTTCAGGTTTCCGTATAGATATGGCAGTAAAACATCCTACTCAAAGTGGGAAATTTGCTATTGGAATTGAATGCGACGGAGCTACATATCATAGTGCAAGAACCGCACGCGAGCGAGACCGTTTACGTCAAACCATACTGGAAGATATGGGTTGGAATATCTATCGAATATGGTCAACCGATTGGATTAAAGATCCAAAGAGTGAAGAGGAGAAACTAATAAGAGCTATCGAGAGAGCTTTAGGAGATTCGTTGACAAAGTCTAATAGGAATGATGATGTTGTTGGAGAAAACAATAAAGCCAATATGAGTACTCCTGTTATAACGATAGAGGAAAAAATTGAACCTCCAAAAGCTCAGGATGCAGGGTATGGCTTCGAATTATATAAGCGTGCATATCCATTAGAAAGGATAGGTGAAAGAGGATTCATAAGAAAAGAATATGATATTGCGTGGAATATAATTTCTGTGGAACAACCTATTCATTTTGAAGAGTTATGTAGACGTATAGCACCTGCATATGGTCGCCAAAAAGCAACATCCATAGTACGCGATAATGTAAGATATATTTTCCGGAATCACTTGCAAGAGAAAATTATTGAGGATAAGGAGGGATTTATTCGAATAAAAGATTTTAAGGATGTCAAAGTTCGTATACCAAATCCAGATGATGATTATCTACGGCCTATTGCATACATCTGTAATGAAGAGTTGGCTTTAGCAATGAAAACAATTGTGCAACATAGTTTTGGCATAACACCCAATGACTTATTTATTGTGACAGCACGAGAGTTTGGATTTAAGCGTACTGGAGAGAATATTATTAATTCGCTTCAGTGTGTATATAAGCAGATGATTGAAAATAATCAATTTATCGAAGTTGACGGCAAGGTTAAAATAAACTGATTCGTATTGTTTATGGCTTGTGAATATCTTAAGATGGTGTTGTATAACTAGAAAACATTTTTCTGAAAATCCTATTAACGGCGAAGACAAGATGAATATTTCTGCATTTTTTATTGTTCCCGATATATAGGATGCGTATCTCCGTGATATAAATATCAAATAATATTTATACTACCTTTGCGCCGGAAAAAGAAAACGAGATTTATGGAATATACAACACATACCTTGGCCAACGGACTGCGGATGGTGCATTTGCCATCCGAATCGCCGGTGGCGTATTGCGGATTTGCCGTCAATGCCGGGGCCCGCGACGAGCAGCCTTCGGAATACGGACTGGCGCATTTCGTGGAACACATGATTTTTAAAGGTACCGAGCGCCATCGTGCGAACTATATCCTGAACCGGATGGAGACGGTGGGTGGCGAACTGAATGCCTATACGACGAAAGAAGAGACGTTTGTCTATTCGCTCTTCATGCGCGAGCATTTCCAGCGTGCCTTCGACCTGCTGGTCGATCTGGTATTTCATTCTACGTTTCCGGAGGTGCAGATTGCCAAAGAGACGGATGTGATCCGGGATGAGATCAGTTCGTATGAAGACAGTCCGTCGGAGCTGATCTTCGACGACTTCGAGAATCTGCTGTTTCAGGGTCATGCCTTGGGGCATAATATCCTGGGTGATGAGGAATGCCTGTCGGCCTTCGGTCCGGAAAGCGGCCGGTCGTTCATGCGTCGTTTCTATACGCCGGACAATATGGTCTTTTTCTCGATGGGGAATATTCCTTTCGGCAAGATCGTGAAATGGGCGGAAGGGCTGATGAGCGACATCCCGGCTTCGACCCATCGGTTATCCCGCGAAAAACCGGGACCGGCGATGCCCGAATCGCGGTTGCTGTCGAAAGACACGCACCAGGCGCATGTGATGATCGGTAGCCGGGCGTACAGTATGTTCGACGACCGCCGTATCTCTTTGTTCCTGTTGAACAATATCCTGGGCGGACCCGGCATGAACAACCGCCTCAACCTGTCGCTGCGCGAGCACAACGGACTGGTATATAACGTAGAGTCGAATCTGGCTTCTTATACGGATACGGGTGTGTTCAGCGTCTATTTCGGAACCGACCCGAAGAACAGGAAGCGGGCGATGAACCTGGTGCACCGCGAGCTCGACAAGTTCCGTGCGGAAAAGCTGAGCGAGCGCCAGCTGGAAGCCGCCAAGAAACAAGCCCTGGGGCAACTGGGCGTATCGGTAGATAACCGCGAAAGCCTCTTCCTCAACCTGGGGAAAAGCTTCCTGCACTACAACCGTTTTGATTCGATGGACGAGGTGTTTGAGCAGATTCAGGAAGTCACAGCCGAAAGCATTTGGCAGGTGGCCAACGAGCTGTTCGATCCCGACCGGCTGTTTACCCTGATGTACGACTGATGCCTTACCAGCACTCGGCTTCTTCTTCCAGCTCCGGGATGTCTTCTTTGCGGAAGACCGGACTGGAGATGCCTTTCCGTTTCTGGGCCAGGTAATGATCGAGTAGCAGGAATGCCTGGCGGCTCAGGATCGCAATGGCAATCAGGTTGCAGATGGTCATCAGTCCCATCATGATGTCGGCCAGGCTCCAGGCCAGATCGAGGCTCATGAGCGAGCCGCACAATACCATGGCCGATACCAGTAGCCGGTATGCGACGAGAACCGGTTTGCGGCGGGTGATGAAGAGGATGTTGGCTTCGCCGTAGTAATAATTCCCGATGATGCTGCTGAAGGCAAAAAGCAGGATGGCCAGCGCGATAAAGATACCGCCCGCCGATCCGACTTCGGCTGTCAGGGCTTCCTGAGTCAGCTGGATGCCGTTCAGGCTGGTCTGGGTAGAGACACCACTGAACAGGATGATGAAAGCCGTGCAGGTACAGATGATCAGCGTATCGGTAAATACGCCCAGCGCCTGGATCAGTCCCTGTTTCACCGGATGCGTGACATGAGCCGTGGCCGCCACGTTCGGCGCCGAACCCATACCGGCTTCGTTGCTGAACAAGCCCCGTTTGATGCCCTGCATCAGCGTTGCCCCGATACCGCCGCCCAAGGCCTGTTCCCAGCCGAAGGCATTCGATACGATCAGGCGGATCACATCCGGCAGTTTCCCGAGGTTGAACAAGACGACACCCAACGCCAGGACGATATAGCCCAGCGCCATGACCGGAACGATCACGCCGCTCACCCGGGCAATCCGGTGGATACCGCCGAAGATGATCAGCAGCGTTACGGCCGTCAGGACAATTCCCATCCAGACATGATCAATGCCGAAAGCCTTTTCCCACGCCGCACAGATCGTATTGCTCTGCACAGAGTTGAAGGCAAAACCGAAGGTGATGGAAATCAGGATGGCAAAGAGAATACCCATCCAGCGCGCCTTCAGTCCTTTTTCCATGTAATACGCCGGACCACCCACAAACGAGTCTTTCCCTTTCCGCTTATATAACTGAGCCAACGTAGATTCGACAAAGGCACTCGACGAACCCAGCAGGGCAATGAGCCACATCCAGAAGACCGCTCCCGGTCCGCCTACCGTGATTGCCGTCGCCACACCTGCCAGGTTACCCGTTCCGACACGGCTGGCCAGCGAAACGGCAAACGCCTGGAACGACGAGATATGCTTTTCGTGCGAGCCCGCCTTTTTTGGTGAGTCACCCAGCAGGCGAACCATTTCACCCATCATCCGAAACTGCACAAAGCGGCTGCGGATGGTAAACCAAAAAGCACATCCCAGCAACAGCGTCACCAGGATATACGACCACAAGACGTCGTTGATACTGCTAATCCACTCGTTCAATAAATCCATAAGCGATGAATATTTTCGCAAAGGTAACCAAAAATCCCGATTTCTTTCCTTACCTTTGCCTTACGTACAATTCCTTAACTGTGGATATAATGGAACAGCTACTTCACTATCTTTGGAAATATCGCCTCTATCGGTCTTCCGGTCTGGTTACAACCCGGGGCGATGCACTCGAAATTCTGGATCCCGGTATTGAGAATACAGATGCCGGACCCGACTTCTTCAATGCGAAAATCAAACTGAACGGAACCGTCTGGGCGGGCAGTGTGGAGATTCACCGGAAAGCATCCGACTGGTGGCAGCACGGACACTCGGCCGACAAGGCGTATGACAATGTTATCCTGCATGTGGTGGAACAGGATGACGGAACCATTTTCCGCCGGAACCGGGAAGAAATACCCCAGCTGGTGCTTCCGGTACCCGAAACCGTGATCAGCAACATGGAATGGCTCCTGACCCGCGACAGTCCCATTGCCTGTCTGGAACGCCTGCCCGCCATCGATCCCGTCTTTCGCGTGCAATGGACGGATGCCCTGCTGGCCGAACGGCTGGAACGGAAGACAGACGATATCCTGCGCTGGCTGGAACAATATCAGAAAGACTGGAACGAAGTGTTCTACATCCTGCTGTGCCGTAACTTCGGCTTCGGTGTCAACAGCGATGCCTTCGAACGCCTCGCCCGCAGCCTGCCCTTCAAGTGCATCCTGAAACAACGCCCCAGCGTTTCGCAGGTCGAAGCCCTCTTCCTCGGACAAGCGGGTTTGCTGAACGATTCCAACGAGAATCGTCATCATTATTACCGACTTTTGCAACAGGAATACGTATTCCTCCGGAAGAAATATGGACTACAGCCACTCGAGCCCCATATCTTCCGGAACCTGCGCCTCCGGCCGAATGCCACACCCCACATCAAGCTTGTCCAGCTCGCAGCCATCTGGATCCGGCACGACACCCTGTTTTCGTCCATCCTGTCGGCCCGCACGCCCCGTGAGGTCAAGGACTTCTTCCGGGTGCAGGCATCAGAGTTCTGGGATACACATTATAACTTCGTCCGTTCTTCCCCGCCGCGGCAGAAGCAGCTGGGCGAGAATGCTCTCCATATCCTGCTGATCAACACCGTTGTTCCCGTGATGTTTGCCTATGGCGTCTATCACCGGATGGACGAACACAAGGACCGAGCCTTACGGCTGCTGGAATGTATTCCTCCGGAGCGGAACGCCATCGTCTCGTTGTTCAGTCAGGTCGGAATGATTCCCCGCCATGCCGGAGATACGCAGGCGCTGATCCAGCTGAAACGGAACTACTGCGAACCGAAGAAATGCCTGTACTGCCGGTTGGGCTTTCAGTTACTGAAACGCTCTTCTTCCGAGGGTTTATGAGGCAGGATAGTGGGAATCACAGTATTTTTCCCTATTTTTGCCCCACATTATTACAGACAATGAGAATGAGATACAGTTTCTATCAACGGCTTCTGGGATGGACAAGCGTGTGCCTGCTGCTTGTCTTGTGCGCTTGTGCCAATATGGCTTCGCCCAACGGCGGACCGTATGATGAAGATCCGCCTAAGTTTATCGGCAGTATGCCATTGCCTAATACGACCAATTTCAAGGGACAGAAAGTGGAATTGTTGTTCGACGAACTCATTCAGATCGATAATCCGTCGGAGAATGTGATCATCACGCCTCCGCAACGGGAACTGCCCATTATCCGGAGTGCCGGACGGAAAATCCAGGTGGAACTGCTGGATACACTGAAGGAGAACACGACATACACCATCGACTTCACCAATTCGATTGCCGACAACAACGAGAAGAACGTATTGGAAAACTTCTCGTTTGCCTTCTCGACAGGAGATGTGATCGACTCGCTGGAGATTTCGGGGTATGTGCTGAATGCAGAGAACCTGGAGCCGATGCCGGGTATTTCGATCGGTCTGCACAGCAATCTGGCCGACTCGGCTTTCCGGAAACTGCCTTTCGACCGGACTTCACGCACCAACGACCGGGGACGTTTTACGGTGCGCAACATCAAACCCGGTACTTATCGGGTTTATGCCCTGAATGACGTGAACCGCGATTATAAGTTCGACCAGCCGGGCGAAGACATCGCCTTCCTCGACTCCGTAGTCGTACCGACATTTGAGCCAGCCACGCGGATGGATACGACGTGGGTCGATTCATTGACGATCGACACCATCAAGGCGATTGCTTATACCCGTTTCTTGCCCGATAACATCGAGTTGCGTTTGTTCAAGGAGAAGTTCGAGCGCCAGTACATGACTCGTCCCGAACGTCCGGACGAACACCGGTTTATCTTGCACTTCAATATTCCGGTTGATACCATCCCTGTTCCCAAGCCCCTGAACTTCGAGCCGGAACAAGCCGACTGGTATATGGAACAGCCCACCGACGGAGGCAAGAACGTGACCTTCTGGTTAACTGACTCGACCGTCTGGAAGCGGGATACCTTGCAGATGGAAATCACTTATCCGAAAAGCGATTCCCTGGGAATTCTCCAGCCTCAGACCGATACGATCCAGACCGTTTTACGACGGAAAGGGGAACAGAAGCGTAAGAAGAAAAAGGGCGATGAACCGGAGATCGTTTTCCTGAATATGACCATCGACGCGCCCAGCGATATGGACCTGTTTGATACGGTTTCGGTCGTCTTCGACGAACCCGCCATTGACCTGAAGAAAGAAGTCTTTCGTCTGGAACAGGAGATTGATTCCGTCTGGACAGTGGTTGATTTCGACTTCTATCAGGATTCGATCAATTCATTGGGCTATTATATCCAACGGAAATGGAAATATGGAGAATCGTATCAGCTGAGTGTCGATTCGGCAGTCATTTACAGCTTGTACGGGAAATGGAATGATAAATTCCAGGCGAAGTTCAAGATCAAGCCGGAAGACAGTTACGGGCACTTGTATATCAACATCCTGGGTAATGATACGGTACCGGCGTATGTCGAATTGCTGAATACGAAAGACGAACCGGTACGGAAAGCCACGGTCAAGAACGGCGGTGTCTTGTTCATGGATTTGAAGCCCGACAAATATTATGCCCGTCTGGTATTGGATACCAACGGAAACGGAATCTGGGACACCGGCAACTACACCGAGAAACGTCAGCCGGAGGAAGTCTTTTACTGTCCGAAGATGTACACCATCATGCAGAACTTCCAGGTAGAAGAGACCTGGAATATCCGCGAAACACCGTGGTTGAAGCAGAAACCGCTGGATATCACCAAGAACAAACCGAAGGAAACGACCAAGAAGAAGCGTGACTATCGGGAGGAAGGACGTAACAAACAATCATCATCATCCAATGGACTGGGCGGTTTTTCTCTCTAGAAGGATGAAGATCCTGCTGTGCTGCCTGCTAGGCTGCGTCTCGCTGGTGGCACAGGATATTCCGGTGTCGAGGTTCCAGCCGGGAGAAAAGGTGAATTATCAGCTTTATTTCAAGTGGGGACTCATCATGGCCAAGGCTGGCGAAGCGTCTCTCACCGTAGACAAGGCTTCCTTCCAGAACCAGCCGGCGTGGCAGTATTCCCTGCTTTTCCGGACGAATGGAATTTTCGAGCGGATCTACCGGATGCGGGATACGATGGCGTGCTTTTATACATACGATAAAGGATTATTGCAGTATAGCAGCAAACATTCGGATGAAGGCGATTATTATTCGGTGGATGAGCTGACTTTTGCTTATCAGAACGACAAGGCGCATATCCATTCCAAACGTTATACGCCGACGCGTACCAAAATTGATACGACTCTGATTGTAGAAGGAAATGTACATGATATGCTTTCAGCCACGATGTATTTGCGTTCGTTGGACTGGAGCCGGTTGCAGATGGGAGATGAACGGCCGTTTCTGATAGCCGTAGGGCGGGATGTCGTTCATGCCGCTTTCCGTTATGAAGGTCAGCAGGTCATCGAACGGGAAGGCGTAAAATACCGGACACGCCATTTCTATGTGGATGTGTATGATGAGGCATTCACCCAAAGCAAGGCTGCGGGAGAAGTATGGATCGGCGATGATGAAAATCATATTCCCATCAAGATCCGTGCCAAGCTGAAGATTGGAGCTGCGGAAGTCTATTATCAGTCTTCCGAAAACCTGAAATATCCTTTTTCCTGTGGGATTTCAGTCTCTAAGTAAAGGAAAGAGAGGTCTATAAACAATTAAAGGCTGTCTCACGACAACCCCTAATCAACTTTGTTAACCTTAAATCTAATACTATTATGAAAAAACCACAGTGCAAAGATAGACTTTGTCAAGGGGTTTGTCAAGTATTTTCGATATAATAAATCTTAAAACAGAAATCATCATGAAGAAACAAACTATTTTTCTTTGGCCATTGGTCTGTTGCCTGTTCCTGTTGGCTTCGTGTGCAGGCCAATCCACCGGTAAAACGGTGTATAACCTGGCAGATTATGGAATCCGTCCGGATACGAAGGAGAATATCTCTCCGCTGATCGCGAAAGTGATTCAGAATATTCGGCAGGAAGTACCCGAAGGACAGGAAATAACGATTCTCCTGCCAACCGGACGATATGACTTTTATCCGGATCAGGCAACTTCCCGTACTTATTTTGTCTCCAATCACGATCAGCCGAATCCCAAGGCAGTCGGTGTGGCATTGGAAGACATGGAAGGAATTACTTTCGATGGACAGGATGCCGAACTGGTTTTTCACGGCCGGATGCTTCCGGTGTCTTTGCTACGCAGTAAAAACTGCACCCTGAAGAACTTCTCCATCGATTTCGAACAGCCGCATATCACCCAAGCTTCGGTGGTTACCAATGATACCAAGGCCGGACAAATCACCTTGGAACTGGCTCCCTGGGTTCAGTACGAGATTGTGGGCGATACCTTATACGTAAAAGGAGAAGGCTGGCGCCATTGTCCTTCCTCTTGTATTGCCTTCGAGCCCGAAACCCGCCGTCTGGTGTATAACAGCAGCGATGTACGGATGCTCCTCTCGAAGGTGAAAGATTTGGGCGGACGGAAAGTATTGGCTGAAGGATGGAAGAATCCGTTGCTGGTTCCCGGTACGGTGCTCGCCATGCGTACCTGGCAACGACCGGCTCCCGGTGTTTTCCTGTCGCATAATACAAATACTGTCCTGAAGAATATACAGGTACATTATGCGGAAGGCATGGGCTTGTTGGCACAAGTATGTGATAACATTCGCTTAGACAGTTTTTCGGTCTGCCTGAAAGGGAAAGAAGATCCCCGTTATTTCACGACACAGGCCGACGCCACCCATTTCTCCAATTGTAAGGGACTGATTCTGTCGGAAAACGGTCTGTATGAGAATATGATGGACGATGCCATCAATGTGCACGGAGTGTATTTAAAGGTACAGCAGCGAATAGACGAAAAGACGCTGTTAGCCTCGTTCGAACATGCCCAGTCGTATGGATTTGACTGGGGATTTGCCGGAGATACGGTTCAGTTTATCCGTTCCAAGACGATGGAACTGCTCGATGGCACTTATCAGATTGCTTCGATCCGTCCGGAAGATCAGGATTCGGTATGTGGAGCCAAGGTATTCCGGATAGCCTTTACCCAGGCTTTGCCGGCCGAAGTTACTCCCGAACAATCCATCGGTGTAGAGAACCTGACCTGGACTCCGGAAGTCGTTTTTGCCCATAATACCATCCGGCATAACCGTGCCCGCGGCAGTTTGTTCAGTACACCCAAGAAGACCGTGGTAGAAAACAATCTATTCGATTATACATCCGGTACGGCCATTCTGCTTTGTGGAGACTGTAACGGCTGGTATGAGACCGGCGCTTGTCGGGATATCGTGATCCGGCATAATACCTTTATCAACGCTCTGACCAATATGTTCCAGTTTACCAATGCCGTTATTTCCATTTATCCGGAAATACCAGATCTGGAACATCAGGAAAAGTATTTCCACAGTGGTATTGTGATCGAGGATAATGAGTTTGAAACATTCGATGCCCCGATCCTTTATGCCAAATCGGTTGACGGACTGGTGTTCCGCCACAATACCATTCATCAGAATGAGGCATATCCGCCCTTCCACTGGAACAAGCACCGTGTCTTGTTGGAACGGGTAACGAATGCCACCATTGAGGATAATCAGTTCGAAGGCGGATTCGATCCGGCAAATGATATATGGCAGAAATAAGCGAAAAGACGGCTTAGGTCAATGCTGAAACCATGAACATATAGATCAGCATTCCGATGATGTCATTCGAAATCGTGATAAAAGGTCCGGTCGCCAAGGCCGGATCTATTTTCATCTTATCGAGCAGCAGAGGAACAATCGTACCGAAAATACTGGCGAAGATTACTACCGTAAACAGGCTGAGTGATACGGCACTCGTGATCGCTCGGTCGCCTAGCATGAAAAAGTTATAGATGAATACAATCAGACTGATCGTACTGGCATTGATCACCGATACGACGCTTTCCTTCAGAATCTGTGAGAAGATATTTCCCTCTTTCAGGGTATTGTTGGCCAAGCCTTGTACCACGATTGCAGACGACTGAATCCCGACATTTCCACCTGTTCCACCAATCAGCGGAATAAAGAGAGCCGTTTTGGGATTGGAGGCAAAGCTGTTTTCAAATCCTCCCAGAATGATGGAATTACTGAGTCCGCCAATCATTCCGATCAGCAACCAGGGCAGACGGGCTGCCGTTTGGGTAAAGACATTATCCGATGTTTCCACATCCTGCGAGATACCGGAAGCCAACTGATAATCACGTTCGTGCTGTTCGCGTACCTCATCCATGACGTCGTCGATCGTAATACGTCCTACCAGACGTCCGATACTATCGATAACGGGAACAGCCACCAGGTCATATTTCTCGATGGTTTGTGTTACCTCTTCAATACTGTCACTGTCGCGCACGGCAATCGGATCTTTCTTCATCACATGCTTGATTTTCGATACCGACGGATTGGTGATCAGCTTTTTCAGCGGCAGCACACCACGCAGGCGATCGTCGTCATCCACCACATAGACATAATGGATTTCATCCACCTCTTCCGCCTGCTTACGCATCTCGTCAATACATTTGGGCATACTCCAATTCTCGTTCACCACGATCATTTCCGTACCCATCAGACCACCGGCCGTATCTTCGTCATACTTCAACAGATCGACGATATCACCCGCCTGTTCAACGTCTTCGATATGCGAAAGGATTTCTTCCTGCCTGTCTTCATCCAGCTCACGCATCAGGTCTACCGCATCGTCCGTCTCCATGTTATCGACGAAACGCTTGGCGATCAACTCATTCGGAAGTTCTTTTAACAGTTTGTGACGATCTTCTTCATCCAGTTCCATCAAAACGTCGGCTGCCTGTTCGCCATCCATCAGCATGTACAGGTAAATGGCTTCCTGCAAGTCGAGTTTCTGATAAATTTCGGCTATATCTGCCGGATAAAGATCTTTCAGCAGTTCCCTTGCCTTGACATCATCTTTCTCTTCGATGATTTTCTTCAGATTGTCTATGTATTCTTTCGTCAGTTCTGTCATGGCTGCTCCGTTTTTAGTGTTGTCGTTAGGCAGCCGCCAGTCTCAGCGGCTGTCAGATTACGTAAGCTTTATTCTTCCGGCTGTCGGTTGGCTGATTTCAACCAGTTATCCACCAGCAACGTCAATTCGATGAATTGTTCGACAGAGAGTTGTTCCGGACGTTTGTCGAAGACCGGTAACGCATAGTCGGGGAAGTCTTTCCCCAAAATAGGCTTGATGGAGTTGCGTAACGTCTTCCGGCGCTGGTTAAACGTCGTCTTGACGACTGTCTTGAACAGTTTCTCGTCGCAGCCTAATTCGGTCCGCTGGTTACGGGTCATCTTGATAACGGCACTCTTTACCTTTGGAGGCGGATCGAACACATATTCGCTCACGGTAAACAGATATTCGATATCGTACCATGCCTGGAGCAGGACACTGATGATACCGTATGCCTTACTGCCGGGCTTTCCAGCGAGTCGCTCGGCCACTTCTTTCTGGATCATTCCCGAACAGCAGGGAATCTGATCCTTGTAGTCGAGCACCTTGAAGAATATCTGGCTGGATATGTTGTACGGATAGTTCCCGATCACACAGAACGGTCCCGGATAAAGAGACGACAAGTCCAGCTTCAGGAAATCAGCGGGAATGATACGTCCTTTCAAGTCAGGAAAATTCTGATCCAGATAGGTGACCGACTCCTGGTCGAGTTCTACGACTTTCAAATCATGTTCGGCTTCCAACAGGAATTGGGTGAGTACACCCATACCCGGACCGATTTCGAGGACAGGTGTTCCTTTATACTCGGCAAGGGTGTCTGCTATCCGATGGGCAATCTGCAGATCCTTCAGGAAATGTTGCCCCAATGCTTTTTTCGGTTTAACGAATCTCATTCACTTCGAGGTGTAATGGGTTTATATTAAAAATTGCTTATCTTTGCCTGATACAAAAGTACAAATAATTTAACGAATAGAAGTGTCTGATGAATCTAAAAAGCACATTTCACACGATAATTAAGGTGTTTCTCCCGCTTTTGCTGGGTTGTTTGTTACTTTGGTTCCTGTATCGGAACATGGATATATCAGAGATCTGGCAAGTCATCAAGACAGGGGTTGATTACCGGATCATTCTTTTTTCCCTGTTGTTCGGTCTGTTTGCCAATACGGTCCGCGGGTTTCGCTGGGGATTGTTGATCCATTCTCTCGGTGAAAAGTTCAGGATGAGCAATGTTGTTTATGCTGTATTGGGGAATTATGCCGTCAATCTGGTTCTTCCGCGTGTTGGCGAAGTATGGCGTTGCGGTATGATCATGAAGTATGAGAAAATCTCTTTCCCGAAGTTGCTGGGTACACTTCTGATCGACCGGGTGAGTGATACCATCATGGTTGGATTGATCACCTTGTCAATCTTTATCTTCAACATCGAGTTTTTCATCAGTTTCTTCCGTCGCAATCCGGATTTGATCGTGGGTTTCCAGTCGATGTTCCATTCGATCTGGATTTATGCTTTTTTGGTAATTATTGTCTTTGCCGTTTGGTTTGTATTCAAATATTTGAGTAACTTTACGCTGGTCCAAAAGGCGAAAGGAGTTTTGAAGAATATCTGGACAGGTATTCAGAGCGTTTGGGTCATGAAACGCAAAGGATTGTTTCTGATACAGACCTTGTTGATCTGGGTTGGTTATTTCTTCTATTTCTATATCACCTTTTATGCGTTTGATTTCACACGCGATCTGGGCATATCGGTAGGTTTGATAGCCTTTACGATGAGCAGTATCGGTGTAGCAGTGCCGGTGCAGGGCGGGATTGGTCCGTGGCATTTCATGGTTATATCCACGCTGGTCTGCTTCGGAGTCAATGAAAACGACGCTGCCGCTTTTGCCTTGGTGGTACATACGGTACAAACGGCGTGGACCGGTATTTGTGGTCTGGTAGGCGTTGTCGCTTTGCCACTCACAAATAAGAACCATGAATCCGACAACTTAACAACTAACTAACTAATAACATTATGTCAGTAGAGATTAAGGAACTATCCCCCAAACAGGTGTGGGGTTATTTTTATGAGCTCACCCAGATTCCTCGCCCGACAGGGCATGTTGAGGCAGTAAGCCGTCATATCGTAGCTTTTGGAAAGCAGTTGGGTCTTGAGACTTTGCAGGATAAAGTAGGCAATGTGCTGATCCGTAAACCGGCTACTCCGGGAATGGAAGATCGGAAGACGGTTACTTTGCAGGCTCATTTGGATATGGTTCCGCAGAAAAACTCATCGGTCAGCCATAATTTCCTGACAGATCCGATTGATGCCTGGATTGACGGTGACTGGGTTAAGGCCCGTGAAACAACCTTGGGTGCCGATAATGGGATCGGGGCTTCGTTGGCGATGGCTGTGCTGGCGGATAATTCGTTGAAGCACGGACCGGTGGAAGCTCTCTTTACCGTGGATGAAGAGGAAGGCATGGTCGGTGCATTCGGTCTGAAACCGGGTTTCCTGAAAGGGGATATCCTGTTGAATTGTGATTCGGAAAAAGAAGGTGAACTGTTTGTGGGATGTGCCGGCGGTGCCGATATGAACATCTCTTTCCAGTTCAAAGAAGATACGTATATTCCTGAAGGTGATGTGGCTGTTCGTCTGCATCTGTCGGGATTGAAAGGCGGACATTCGGGCGTGGATATCCACTTGGGCAGAGCCAATGCCAATAAGCTGATGTTCCGTTTCCTGAAAGAAGCGGTTTGCGATTATGGCGCTCGTCTGTCTTCTATCGAAGGAGGTAATTTGCGGAATGCTATTCCACGTGAAGCGGTTGCGATTGTGACCATTCCGGGTGATAATGTGGAAGCTTTGTGGGAACTGGTATCCGATTATCAGGAAATGTATCAGGAAGAGTTTGCCGGAATCGAAGAGAATATCCGCTTTACGGCAGAGATGACAGATCTGCCGGCGGCATTGATCCCGGAAGAAATACAGGACGACCTGATCAATGCCATTGAAGGATGTCAGAATGGGGTGATCACCATGTTGCATGATTTCCCGGGAACAGTTGAATCTTCGTCCAACCTGGCCATTGTCAAATCGTCTAACGAACTGATCGAAGTCAAACTGTTGGTGAGAAGCTCATCGGAAAGCCGGAAAGAGGCTCTCTGTTCCAGTCTGGAAAGTATCTTTGCCCTGGCAGGAGCCAAGGTGGAAGAAACCAACGGCTATAACGGTTGGCAACCCAATATCCATTCGCCGATTCTGGATTTGATGAAACAAACCTACTTCGACTTATTCGGAAAGGAAGCAGCTGTGAAGGTGATGCACGCCGGTCTGGAATGTGGTATTATCCAAGGAGCTTATCCGGAAATGGATATGATCTCTATTGGTCCGGATCTGGAACATCCGCACTCTCCGGACGAACGGGTGAGCATCCAGTCTGTAGCACATACCTGGGAACTGATCAAGCATGTCTTGGAACGGATCTAAAAAGGCTTTGTCTTTAATTCAATACTCGGGAGTTCCGTTTTCAAAACTCATTTGATTTGAAAACGGAACTCTTGTCTTTTATCGATTCTTTTTTAAGCTGTCGAATTTTCACAATAGCAGTGGTGTATGGAACAAGATTATAAAGAGAAAAGCCGATTGTGGAAGGTGTTGGACCGGACTTATCTCTATCGGGATGCCTGGCTGACAGCCCGGAAAGACCGGGTACAATTACCTAACGGAAATATTATCCCGAACTATTACATCCTGGAATATCCGAACTGGGTCAATACGATAGCCATTACCAAAGACCGGAAGTTTATCTTCGTCCGCCAGTATCGCCATGGAATAGAAGAACTTCGTTATGAATTGTGTGCTGGTGTCTGCGATAAGGAAGATGCTTCTCCGCTGGAGTCGGCCCGCCGTGAATTATGGGAAGAGACCGGTTACGGAAATGGCCATTGGTCGCCGTTTATGGTTATGTCTGCCAATCCCAGTACGATGAATAATCTGACTTATACCTTCCTGGCAACGGATGTCGAACCGATTTCCGCTCCGCATCAAGAAGCCACAGAAGACCTTTCTATTCATTTGCTTACTCGGGAAGAAGTACTCGATCTGTTGCGTACGGATCAGATTCGTCAGTCACTGCATGCGGCTGCATTATGGAAATATATGTTCCTGAGTTTATAAGCAGATGTGTTAATAAGGGCAACAGGTAAACCGATGGTGTGGATTTATAATTTGATTAAACGAAAGATAGATATGAAACAGTTTCTAATGATATTGACTTTGCTGTGTACTGCCGGCATGGCTAGCGGACAAAACAAGGCTGCTTCGTCGGTCGTTATTCCCGACTCGTTACAAGTTTTGGATAAAGATCCGAATTTTACGACCTATACGGCTGCAGCATTCAATCAATGCTGGGCAGCTTATCCCGGAGCACAACTGATAGATGTACGAAGTGCCGAAGAATATGCTAAAGACCATATCGCTTCAGCGCAGAATATAGATGTCAAGAAAGATTCATTCCTGGCATTGGCCGATTCTCTATTGGATAAGAGCAAGCCGGTAGCAGTTTATTGTAAAGGTGGTGTCCGTAGCCGGATCGCAGCAAAGCAATTGCTGGCAAAGGGGTTTATGGTGTACAACCTGCAAGATGGATATGACGGCTGGCTCCGCTATTGGAACGAACAATAAAAGCAGATGATTTTGTCTAGTCCTAAAACGATCAGATCTCTGTTTAGGACTAGACACTCATTTTCTACTTAGAAAGAATAACCTATCGTAAAACTGGCTGTGTGATATTCAATACCTATATTGTTCCGTCCGTAATCATCGCTTAATCCCATATCATAACTGAACTTGGCAGAGAAACGGTTGATTTCCACTCCGGTTTCAGCAGCTACGCCCCAGTCGAAGCGATTCCCGTAGTCAAAGGGATTAGATTTATTCACATATATTGATTCGGAAGATTTTTTCAGATCAATTATTTTTGCGTGCAATGACTTCTTTCCGTTTACTCCAATGGCGATATAAGGACCTAAAGCCACATGAATCCGGATGTTTGGTTTGACAGTCCAGGTATAACGGGCCAAGACTGGTAGTTGTACGAATCCATATCGGGAGGCATTCTTATGGACAAAAGTCACTTCTTGCCAATCTATTGGTTGTCCTGAATTTACATGGCTGTTTTCAGCATAGCCAGCATAATATCCTCCTGCTGGATAGGACATAGTATAACTCCCATCTTTGTCGATAGAATAATATATTGAAATTTCATTCCCATTCTCATCGATGCTTTTTCCATACATGGACGCATAATCATAACTTCCATTTCCTCTCTGCACATAATATAATCCGCTTTGCAAGGCAAATCCGCTTTCCCCGAAATCGTAACTTACGGCAGCTCCGACTTTATATCCTATCTTGGCCGGTGAGTTTGTATATTTCGTTACGTTAAAGCCCGCTTCCGGGGTAATTTTCCATTGTGCTTGGGCTGTTAAAGCACCCAAAAACATCACTCCAATCATCCAACTCTTTTTCATATTTCTTGTCTTTTAAAGTTCTCTTTTATCCCTAAGACAAGAAATACCGGAAAACCCCTATTCTAGGAAAGAAGAAAAGTCAAAAACACCGGATATAAGCCAGCGAATAAGAATCGTATAGGAAATCGTGCAAGCCGTGGCGATACCGGAAAGAGATGATATTCTTCTTGATCTCGTATTCCAGTTTTGTGCGAAGAAGTAACGGACGGTCGCCGTTATTCAGGTATCCGCGGAAACCCACCAGATCACAACGGGCTGAAAGATTCTTCCAGGCACCACTGACGGCCCCACCATAACATACGGCGTCGTTCTGACGGTTATCGTCCAGGTTGGTCATCCAGCAATAAAACCCTGCCAAGCCTTCGATGCGGACAAACGAATTGTATGCCGGATTCTTCCAGAGGTCACGTCCGATATTGACATCAAACCAATAAGAGGCGGCATCCGTATAACGGGCATCACACAAACGGTTTCCGCTGGCTGTCTTTAAGTTGGCACTCACACTGATGTCGGCCCATTTCTCATTCCGGAGAACCTGGTAGAAGAAATTCAGTACAATATCACCATGACAGGGAATGGCAGGCTCGGTTTCAACAGCCGAACGCTCGTCGCGCACGGCTTCCGACGTCTTATACCATTCGGAGATGGTCCAGTTCGCCATGATACCGGCTTTTCCTTTCGCAATCGGGATATAAACGCGGGCAAAGATATCCTGTGTCTGGTCTCCCGGCATGGTGTGATATTCGCCTCTGACTTCCACCTCCCAGCGTGAAGGCAGTTTCCCGCCCATCAATTCGGGGAAAGGAAAGGCATTCGGACCAAAATAACGGGGTGAATAGGTTAGAAATTCCCGTTTTTCCCACCATTCATCAGCCTGTAAGACCGATATACTACAGAAAAGGGCCACGATGAGGCCCCACCATTTCCTATTTGTTTTCATTTTGATTCAGGGGCGATATAATTTCATTTGTTTATACACTTTCAAGTGTTTTTTACCTTGCCGGATATCCAGCAACAACTGATCAATGGCTGTTGACAAATCTTTTCGCTGTTCTTCCAGAATTTCCAGCTTCTTCCGGAAACGGGCGAGGTAAACATCCGAAGCATCGGTCCGTTCCGTTTCCTTCTGGGTATGGTAAATCTTCAATTCCAGGATGGATAAGCGGTCGATGGCCCATGCCGGACTTTCGGTATTCAACGTTGCCTGCGGCAAAGGCTTTACCCCTTTATACCGGTCTTGCAGCAAGCTGTCGATCAGTTCTACCAGGTCCACACGCTCTTGATTCATCTTCTCGATGCGACTGACGACCTCCAGCACTTTCCCCGCTTCCTGATCCGGTTGATGAATGATATTCAGCAAATGCCACTGAACCGCGTCCACCCAATGCTTCAGATACAAATAGAATTCAAAGCTATTGACCGGATACGGGTTATGCACCGTGGCATTGATATTATCTGTTGTATGATAAGCCTCGGTGGCCTGTTCAAAGATTCGATAACAAGATTCGCTGAAACTCATATGCGCCATTTAAACTTGAAAAATAGAAGAATTTACCTTCACTGTTTATTCTTCCTCGTACTGTTGGAAAAGGAAGTCGTTGTACGGGAAACGGGTAATGTGAATCTGTTTCACCCGTTCATACAGCAGAGCTTTTAATTCCTCGATATTTGTTTTCTCTTTCGCCGAGATAAAGATACAATTATCCTGCATCTTCGCCATCCAGGTACGTTTCAGTTCATCCAGATCGATGTTCTCCCGTTTTCTCGGAGTCAGGTCATCTTCATCTTTCGGGACAAAAGTGAAAGCATCCACTTTGTTGAAGACCATGATCATCGGCTTTTCCCGGTCATCTATTTCAGCCAGTGTTTTGTTGACAACTTCAATCTGCTCTTCGAATGTCGGGTGTGAGATATCTACCACATGAACCAGCAAGTCGGCTTCCCGAACCTCATCCAGGGTTGATTTAAACGATTCTACCAGTTCGGTGGGCAACTTACGGATAAATCCGACGGTATCTGAAAGCAAAAACGGCAGATTCTCAATGATGACTTTCCGGACGGTGGTATCCAGTGTGGCAAAGAGTTTGTTTTCGGCAAAGACATCACTCTTGCTCAACAGGTTCATCAAAGTCGATTTCCCGACGTTGGTATAACCCACCAACGCGACACGCACCATCTTCCCGCGATTCTTTCGCTGGACACTCTTCTGTTTGTCGATATCCACCAGTTCCTTCTTCAACCGGGATATTTTATCTAGAATCAAACGTTTATCTGTTTCCAGCTGGGTTTCACCCGGACCACGCATACCAACACCACCGCGCTGACGTTCCAAGTGAGTCCACAAACGAGTGAGTCGGGGTAACATATACCGGTATTGGGCTAATTCTACCTGCGTTTTGGCATGGGCAGTCTGCGCACGACGGGCAAAGATATCCAGAATCAGGTTGGTACGATCCAGAATCTTCACCTGCAATTCCTTTTCGATATTTCGGAGCTGCTTGGCAGAAAGCTCATCATCGAATATGACAGTTCCGATTTCATTCTCAACCACATACTCTTTGATTTCCTGTAGTTTTCCTGTACCAACGAATGTAACGGAATTCGGTCCGTCCAGTTTCTGATAAAAACATTTGACGGCTTCTACTCCGGCTGTATCGGCCAGGAATGCCAGTTCATCCAGGTATTCCTTTACCTTCTGTTCGTTCTGCTGCGGTGTAATCAATCCTACCAGAACGGCTTTTTCTGATTGTGCTTCGCTAATGATAAATTCTTTCATGCCACAAAGATAATCATTTCAATTATTTTCTTTATCTTTAGGGCGAATTATAAATCAGGTATCACCAAATGATACAACTAAAATCAATTGACTATGAAAAAGAATATTCCTTTTCAAGCTATTTTGATAGCTATCGTACAATGGGTTTTCAATAGCCCGATGAGTGCACAGTCCGAGTGGTTTTCTCCTCTTCAATGGAAATCGCTGGTGCAAGATCCGCAGAAAAATCTGATTATCAGAGATACCGTATTATATCAGAGCTTTGATTCAGACAATCCGCTTTCCATTAATTATACGGTTTCCGGCCAGTATGATTTCTTTTATCCACAGGAAGAAGGCATCCAAGGAGCATCCGACAGTCGGGCGATCCGGCTTTATCCGGGAAGTAGATTAACGATTGACACCTTGATCTATCCGGCATTAAAAATGGCTGAAATACATATTCCTTTTGCGTTCCAGCATGTTAACAAAGAAGAAGATATTTATTTTACAACTTATTTCTATTCGGGTGATACCGAATTTGATGCTCGTCCATATGTTGTTAAAAGTAATGACTGTTCTCGGTATTTCAGGGAGATATATGTTGGTAGACAATGTTTCTACAGAGGTAGAAGGTCTGATCCCTACCGGATTCAAATCAAAGTTACTAAACCGACTTCGGCAAGTGAAGGCTATTATTGCATAGACAGTTTATTCCTAGTAGGAAACATTGAACAATATTCTTTATTACAGCAATCAGGCACTTGGCATGATCATTCTTTATGGTCGCATGATTATACGAGTCTCCGACGAGTAGCCCTTATCAATGCAGATGTCCGGATTGACCAGGCTGCCGAATGCCAGCACCTGATCAATAATCAGAAAGAGATCCAGATACAACCCGAAGGAGTGCTACATACCCGACAAATGACTACCTTACACACCTTTGCAGAAAAAGGAAAGTGGTATTTTGTCTCTTTCCCGCATGATGTCTCTCTGAATGGTATTGACACCCGGTTCCAACTAGGTGATGCCTCTACCATAACCACAGAACCAGTTAATAATATTCTCTATATCCAGGCATACGACGGTAGAAGAAGAGCTGAAAACAACCGTGCCGATGGGAATTGGACGGTCCTGTCTGCGGATACTTTCTCTCCGGAAGATATCCTTTTGGAAAAGGGAAAAGGATATTTGATGGCTATTGATGAAACCGCCGATATCCAAACCTTGTCTTTTTCTTCTCCAGCAAACGATTCCCTGACTTTTCGGGAAACCATGTCCGTCCCTTTAGAGGCAAATACGTTGCAAGGCGGTGACGAGGCAAATAATGGATGGATTCTCTGTGGGAATCCTTATCCTTCGGCTGTGTCCTTACAGGAAATCCTTCCCAACCCGGATTTGGACGGTCATGTTTATTTATATAACGGACAGGATTATGAAGCCTATCCGTTTGACAGTGATTATGCGATTCCTGCAGGATCAGCCTTTTTTGTCAAAGCCGTTCAAGATACAGAATTACTCTTTCAGAGAAAGGAAGGTACGGCTTCTTCGGTGATCTTGCAGCATGCGGCGCTTCCTTATCAGGGAAAAGAACCCGGAAGTCCGTCGATAACCCGGGCAATAAAACCTTCTTGTAAGATTCAATATACCATTCGGGCTGGGAAGATCCACATACAGAACTCCCAGGCAGGAGAATTGATTGTATATACTGTGCTTGGAAAAGAGGTAAAACGGATGAGACTGCTGGAAGGAGAAGTCGAATATGCATTACCTCAGTCTGCCGGAATGTATTTCCTGCGGATTATTTCCGGTACACAAACAGAGACAGTCAAAATAAAGCGATAACTGTTATACAAAATGCCCGTCAGGATTATTTTTATGAACGGGCATTGTATTATCTTTGTCGCACGATCACTTCACAAGGTAAGAAAGGCGAAATTTAATAAGAGCGAATCGGAGTGTAAGAAATCATTGTATTATTGGCTATATAATTTGAGGAATATGGAACAGTCGGAACAAGAACAGAACACGGTGTTTACCCGTTTGGAGGAGGTGGCGCGTATAGACAACCTGAGCAAGGATGAACGGGCTGAGTATGAAGCCAGCCTGAAAGCATATCATGACAATAAGAATGTAATGGAATATGCTGCTGCTTTGGCAAGAGAGGAAGGAATCCTGATTGGAGAAGAAAAAGGCTTGAAGAAAGGCCGAATGGAAGGTCGGGTAGAAGGTCTATTAGAAGCTGCCCATCTGATGAAACAAAATGGCTTTTCTTTTGAACAAATTAAATTGGTTACGTGTCTGTCTGACGAGGAAATACGGAATTTGTAATATATCTATTTGTTACACTTATGAAGAAAATAGAATTTGCAGGACAAAGTAAACTCCGGGATCGGCTTAAGGAGTTGGAGCCGATTGTCATGAGTAATGAAAAGGAGCGAAAAGAATTTGAACGAGGTTGGGATATATTTCGTGATTGTTATTCGCATGCGCTTTATTTGAGGCGGCTCAAAGATCCTTTGTTTGAACCGAAAAAGGATGAGGAATTATTTGAAGGACAAAACAAACTTTTGGCAAGGCTGAACGAATTGGAGAAGATAGTTGATGCCAACAAAAAAGAACGTGCTGAATATGAAGCCTGCCTCAAGATATATCGGGACAATGAAAATGTAATGAACTACGCTGTTACTTCGGCAAGAGAAGAAGGAATCCTGATTGGAGAAGAAAGAGGCTTGAAGAAAGGTCGAATGGAAGGCCGGAAGGAAGGCTTATTGGAAGTTGCCCATCTGATGAAACAGAATGGTTTTTCTTTTGAACAAATGAAATTGGGTACTGGCTTATCTGACGAAGAAATCGAGAATTTATAAAAGGAATATGAGTAGAGGTGCAGCGTGCTGCGCCTCCAGCAGGTGTAAAGGAGGTGCCTTCACACCCTTCACAGAAAATGTCAGAATATGAGATAAATAGAGGAGTGTGTGAAGGGTATAAAAGAAAATCGGATATGGGTATATTATATAATAAGGTAGAAAATCTTGTCGGATATAAACGAGATTCGGAAATCAATCCAACGAAGGTTGTTGATGCCTCTTGTTTACGATGCAGAAAAAGGCCGGAATCTTTTCCAAAATTCATGCCTACCTTTTTATCAAAACACGCCGGGAATTTATCAATTTACGCCGGCTTTTGATGAAAAGACGCCGGCTTTTAGAGATACTCAAAATCAGGTTGTTTTTAAGAAAATGAATTCTTATTTTACTTGCTCATTTTTTATTTATTCCTAAATTTGCATATCCTGCTATTGGGACAAAACATTTTAAGAACCTTTTCTATGAAAAAGAGTGTATTTATCAATCCGTTTGTGGATTGAAAGGAAGATAGTAGAGGCGTAGCGTGCTGCGCCTCCGGCTAACTGGATAGGAAATAATGGCGGAAAAATGGAGGAACAAATCTTTTTAATATCGGGTTAATACAATGTTGTTCTATATTTTTCCGTCACTTATCGGATACAATGACTGCTGGAGGCGCAGCACGCTGCGCCTCTACTGTCGCAAGGCTTGTTTTGAAGAAAATCTTTCGAGAAATCTTTATCGAATTCCCCTTATTCAACAAGACAGAGGCCGAATGCGAGACGCCGTTGGATTACTGGTTATATAATTTGAAACATATGGAACAGTTGGAACATTTATCATTCAAAGGTCAGAAAGCCTTGTTTGTTCGCTTGGAGGAATTGGCTCGTATCGCCAATATGAACAAGAAGGAGCGGGCAGAATACGAGGCTGCCCTGAAAATATACCGGGATAATGAGAATGTTGTTACGACGGCAAGGAGAGAAGGGAAAGAAGAAGGAATAGCAATTGGTGAAGAGAGAGGCGTACTTAAAACCGCCCGCTTGATGAAGCAGAACGGAGCTTCCGTTGAATTCATTAAACAATGTACAGGCATGACCGAAGAAGAAATCAAGAATCTATAAAGTGCAAATAAGTAGGATAGATGAATCCCTGTTGCCTATTTGGGGCGACAGGGATTTTTCAGATGCTCGGCATATAAATGTATATATGGGCCTGTGTATTGCGGGTCAATGATGAATGAAGAAAGTGATTTTACGTCTGTCATCGTAATTCCGCCAACGGGTTTATTTACTTCATCAAGACAACTACCGGATTATCTTCTGTCGTGATTCCTTTCAAGGCTTTCACTTCTTCCGGAAGTTCTGCAACATCTGGATGTTCTTCAAACCATTCAGCTATTGTTTCGGCCGGAATTATCTGGGCAAATTCTCCGTCGGCCGTCACAAAAGTAGGTTGCAAAGGCAAGAATCTGTTCAGGTCATTTTCTAGCCCTTCTTCATAAGCTGCCACCTTTACTTCCCCGGTTTCCTTCAGATAAAGCGCATTGTAGGCTTTTCGTTTGTCATTATCAAATAAATCGACAAGGAATCGTAACCAAAGGATACAATCGTTCTCCTGAACTTCCACCGGATAAATAGCATGATCTTTCTGTATATCATATCGATCTTCTCGCTTCCACGTCATATCTCCGAAATCAAATCGCCGTTCAGGTAATAATCCTTCTTTCGTCACCTGATAAATGGTATCATTAAAGTGTTCACGGAAATATAACTTCTCTCCAACATGCCAAAAGGGATGTTCGCCAACAATAACCGCCAGATGCTTCTCTTTGTCGAACTCTATATTCAACATCTGCCGACCGCCTAAGACGTCTACCACAAAATCGTATCCCGCGCTATTCGAAAAATCCCCATTGTGGCCACTAACCTTCTCATTGTTTGTCGGAAAAGTAGCGATCCGCGTTGTATCCCGGAAAAGAATAATGCGATCCGGTTTTTCGTTCGTCGCCGGCAGATGTTTCACCAACATTTGTGCATCCAGATAATCCATCGATTCCATACCAAACAAGCCCCGATTTGTTTCAATATCTTGGGTTGTCCCCACAAATTGACCATTTACATGGTAAATACTAAAATCCTTATTCCCCCGGTTGAAATATAGATACCCGCTTGCGGCATTAAGCCAGCCGACCAAATCAGAACAGCCCTCCGGATCATCACCGATGTGCCCAATCGAATGAAGAAAACGCCCATCTCCTTTACTGAAAGCATAACACTGTTCTTGTGGTGAAGAAACGATCAGAAGATCTTTATAAACACACAATTTAGGATTATCTCCCACTAGTACACTGTCGTTTGTTTCCAAAGGAACATATCGGACTGTCTGAAAGTAATCAGATGCCTTTAGCTTAGTCAAATTCTCATAGGCCTTCCCGACAGAAATAGTTTCCAAACTTTCTATCTTTGCTGAAGGAGAGTTACAACTCCAAAATATCCCAAAGCCTATAGACAGGATATAACAAAGCATATGCTTCTTCATGTCTTAGATTATTTAACCCGTTGTCGGAATTCAATTAGCGCATATTTAACGCTGCCAATGGAGCTCTTGTTTTATGCTTGTGGAGCTGTAGCAGCAACTGGTTTCTGTGGCGTTTCATTATTTTTAGCGAGTGAAACTAAACCACCCATGGCTCCTAGATTCATGGTATCAAGGGCTGAGCTTGGAACAATCACCATTGAACCTTTTTCTTTGAGTCCTTCAAACAACATATTCATACCTCTTAGGTGGAGTGCAACCGGATTGTCAGTATATTTCCGGCTGGCTTGTGCAAACTTCTCGGCAATCTCAGTCTCGGCAGTTCCCAGGATGACACGGGCTCTGCGTTCTCGTTCGGCCTGTGCTTCTTTACTCATGGCTTCGGCCAAATCTTTCGGTATAGCTATATCTTTGATTCCGACGGTCTGACAAGTGATACCCCAAGGATTGGTATTCCGGTCTAATACCTGTTGTAAGTCTTCTGCAATTTTATCACGTTCCTGTAGCAGTTCCGACAATTCATGTTTGCCGATCGTGTCTCTCAGTCCGGTTTGGGCAATGTGTTCGATAGCTGTTTGATACTGTTGAACTTCCAAAGCTGCCTTTTCTACATCCCATACAGTCCAGTACACAACGGCATCCACATTGACTGGAACGGTATCTTTCGTCAATGTCTGTTCGGCTTTGAAAGCACTCACCCGGACGCGTTGGTCAATATAAGTCGATACGGAATCGATAATCGGGATAATCATAAAAGGACCAGGACCTTTCAATCCTTGATATTTACCCATACGAAGAACAACTGCCCGATCCCATTGGTCTGCGATATGAATAGACGATGCGAGTAAAGCAGATGCTAAAATACATAAGAACAAGATTAGTTCACCGAAGATATTCAAACTGTATAAGGTGATTGATATTACCAGCAATATCAAAAAGACGGTGGTTGAAATAGGATTGATCCATCCTTTGTTCATTAAATTAGTTGTTTCCATATAGCTTATTATTTATTGGTTATTTCTATTCGTTTTAATTCCTGTATCATGTCTTCAATGGTGAAGCCATATTGCAGAGCCACCATAGAGGCTTGCTGGCAGATATCTTTCAGTTTGTTGCTCTTTTCTTCTTCCGAAATGACTTGTTCGGTTTGATTGATAAATGTGCCAGTACCTTGTTGTGTCTCCAAGATCTTTCGGATTTCCAATTCTTTGTATGCTTTGGAAACCGTGTTCAAATTCACTTTCAATTCTACCGCTAACGCTCGAACGGTCGGTAATTGCTCGCCTAACTTTAACTGTCCGGAAGCAATTCCAAATCTGATTTGGTCTATAATCTGGCGATAGATAGGTACGCCTCCGGAATAATCAATTATAAACTTAATCATACCCTTAATGAATTATCTTCATGTTGTACTATTTGTATAGTACAAACATACAGCATAGATAGATGAAAACAAATATTTCGTACAGGAAATGATAGGGAAATAATATTTATTAACGGAATAGAGTGTGTTGAGGGAAATTTGAAATACTTTTTCACACCTGATTCTCCAGAGATTCCAATAGGGGGCAAATAGATAATCAGGTATGAAAAAGGTATTTAGTGGAAACGATTTTCCAGTTCGTCGTCTGTAAGCATGGAAAGAATCGTCTTTCCGTCGGGTGTCAGATTCATGTTAGAACAGAGGAAGAGAGAAGCCAGCAGGTGATCCATTTCTTCCGAAGACAGTACTTTCCCTGCCGGAATAGCCTGAGCTGATGCCATGGAAAAAGCAATCATATCACCAATTTCTTCATTTCCTTTGCAACCGGTATCAATGGCCTTTGCTACGATGTCTTTTAGCAATGTAACACAGTCCACACCTTCCATACCGTCGGGTATTCCGTTAATAGAATAACTTCCACCTCCTAAATTACTCAGATCAAAACCTGAATAGGAGAGGTCTTCCAACAAGAGAGGCAAGATAGTCTCTTCAGCTGGTGTGAAATCGACAATCGCCGGAAATAACATCTGTTGCGAAGCCGCTTTCTGTTGGCGAATGGATTTCTGATATTGTTCGAACAGAATTTGCAGATGAGCCCGATGCTGGTCGATAATCGCCATGCCCGACTTCAAGGTTGTTACCAAATACCGGTTCTTGTATTGGAAGCAAGGTTTGGCAACCGGTTGTACTGAGGTGTTGGCAAACAGAACCTTTTCTTCGGCAGGTTGAACCGGCTTTTCAATAATTTCTTTTTCGATAGGAATGGCACTACCTATTTTTTTCTCTACGACTTCTTCATCCGGAAGTACGGCCGAGCGGTCTGCTTCAAAGCTTTGGTACAGTTCTGTCCAGTCGAATGACGGACGTGTATCAGTAGGTGTTACTTCCCGCTTGAATGGATTGTATTCCGAACGGATTTGTACTTTGGGTGATTCATTCCCGCTGATTTTCTTTTCCGGGTTATAGACCGGAATATCAATCGCTCCTTCTACATCAAAATCAATGGTTGGAATGGCACTCGACTTCGCCAATGTTTCCCGAACGGCCGCTAGTAGGATTTGCCAAATAGGTTGTTCGTTCTCAAACTTGATCTCCGTTTTGGTCGGATGAATATTGACATCGATCGTAGCCGGATCCAGGTTAAAGTAGATGAAGTAACTGGGCATTTCACCGGCTGGAATTAATTGGTCGTAGGCTTGCATGACCGCCTTGTGAAAATACGGATGCTTCATGAAGCGCCCGTTCACAAAGAAATATTGCAAAGCACCCCGTTTCTTGGCTGTTTCCGGCTTGCCGACAAAACCGTTGATGGAAACCAGTGAGCTCTCGGCTTCTACCGAAAGTAGTTTCTGGTTCAGGTTCTTGCCATAGACATTCACGATCCGTTGTCGAAGACCTGATTCCGGCAGGTTCAATATCTCGGTGTCATTATGATACAACGACATGGCAACCGACGGATTTACCAAGGCTATCCGTTCGAATTCCGTGATGATATTCCGAAATTCCGTATCATTTGTCTTGAGGAATTTACGCCGTGCCGGTACGTTATAGAAGAGATTCTTGACCGAGAAGATACTCCCTTCCGGACAAGCATCTTCTTCGATATGTTGCAACTGTGAACCGAAGATTTCCAGACGTGTTCCTAAATCGGCACCTTTTGGGCGGGTACGAAGTTCTACTTGAGCCACAGCGGCGATTGACGCTAATGCTTCTCCACGGAAACCCATGGTTTGAAGGGAAAACAGATCATCCGCCTTGGAGATCTTGGAAGTGGCATGGCGCTCAAATGCCATGCGGGCATCGGTTTCCGACATTCCTTTCCCGTTGTCGATGACCTGCACCAATGTCTTTCCCGCGTCCTTGATCAGGATTTGGATTTGTGTGGCACCGGCATCAATAGCATTCTCGACCAGCTCCTTGACAACCGAAGCCGGTCTTTGAATCACTTCGCCAGCCGCAATCTGATTGGCGATGCTGTCAGGCAGCAGATGTATGATATCGCTCATCTCAGGTAGAAATACCATAATATGGCAGCCAATATGGCCAACGCCACAATCAGTTTCACATTCTTATACTCGCGGCTTCGTGCATTGTCGCCTTTGTTCCGGCTTCGCTTCAAGTGGGTTGTCCCTTCAATGAAAGTCCCCTTTATCTGCGGCTTATAATCTTCCAATGATTCTTCTTCCATTCCCATTTCACGTTTGATCCGGCGTACCCGTTCTTCCATTTCCTCTTTATGCGGATCCCAATAAATCGGCTTATGTTCAAATTGGCGGGGTTTACGTACATTATAAAAGGAGAAAAATGCCATATCTTTTCGTTTTAGGGTTTGTTCTTTACTACTTCTCTCGCAAAGATACAACAAAGGGCGCTTGCTTTTTCCTAAATAATGTAAAACCCTTGGAATTTATACCTGCGACAGCTCTTCCAACAAGGCTCTTCGGTTACGGTATTGCGTTTGCAACTGCGTAATCAGTTCCGTAGCCATCGGGCGGGCACCCAATTTGATCATTCTTCGTATGTATTGGCAGCACTTTTGGTAATGGCCTCTTCCTACATTCCTTTCTACGTATTTCAAGATAGTATCCCGGTACAACGCAGCCAGCTCTTGCGGATACATCTCTTTTAAATAGGGTTCAGTCTGCTCTATATGATAAAAATCGGGATATTGGCGGATCCAGGCAAGAAGTTTGTCCCACTGCTTCTCCCAAATATATATTTCTGCAACAGGTTGAAAAGCTCCATATTTATTCTCCTGACAGATTTCAGCGATGATACCATCCACGTAGGCTGCCCATTGCTCTTCAGAAATTAGGCTCTTTAACAGATCATAGTAGTATTGGCGCGGCTGGTGTCTTGAATAGTACTGAAGCAGGAAATATCGCGCCAGGCGTATGATTTGTTCTTTGTCTCCTGTCTGTAAATACATAGTCAGCAGGTAATTCTTCCAATCAGTAGCCAGCCCAGGTTTGCTCTTTTCGTCTTGTTTGATACCTTCATTCGCCAGTTTTTCTACTTGGGGATAGTTCTTCTCAGACAAGGCTTTTTCAATCAGGAGTTTCCTGAACGTTGGATTAGACAAGTTCGCTTCCATGAAATGGATGGCCGCTTCTTCGTTTTCTGTCTTACGGATGATTTGCAGGCGTAAGTTCAGGATTTGCTGGTAATTCCAATTATCTTCATCATACGATTGCATCTCTCCCAAGATACAGAGGAGTTGTTCTTTCTCTTGCGGCGACTGGATCAGATCAATGGCAATACGAATGACTTCAAAATGCCAGTCCCAACCTTGTAATGTCTTAGATTTGGATTGCTTGATAGCCCATTGGTACAATTCTTCCCGCAATGGAGATGCCAATCCCGATTCGGCAAGATCTGCGAGCATTTGGGTAGCGGTGGAAATACAACCCCCGATTTCTCCGCTGCTGTCATCGGTGTTATTAATGACGTCTGCCATTTTTTCGATGGTGGCTTCTGCCAGGTAAATGGCTTGGGCGGTTTTCCCTTTTTGCGGCCAATCAGCTGCTTCATCCAATAAACCACACACACTGCGGCCTAAGTTGGCTGCATCCCGGTATTCGATGAATCCATAACGGTCGGAATACGATTTGATGAGGGCTTGTATCTGCTGGGCATAAAGTTCCTTCTGTCCTACACATAAATCCATATAGTTGAAAAGGAATTGTCCCCGGACTTGTTTGTCCTTCTTGCAATAATCCCGGACGAACGCTTTCAATTCTTCGTGTGAAAGTAAATGCAGGATTTTGTCGACCTGCTCCATATCCGAAGGCTTCTTCGCTTTCTTTGCCGTTTTCTTTGTCGGGAGATCTTCTTCTAAATGCAACACATCTTGCTGCAGGTAGAACAAAATGGCCACGATGTGTTTACACACAGGACCTTGATCGTAGGGACAGTCGCAGTCATATTCAGTCACGACACCTTTCTCGACATGCAGATGAACCGTATATATCTCTCTTCCGTTCACCGTGGCTTCGTAATCACCAGGCCCGATTTCTTCCACGTCCGTGACATATCCTTTCCTGAAATAATTGAGCCCTCGTTGCAAGATGGCCTCATCTATTTGTTCCTCAAAACGATCTAATTGTATCTCCATGCTTCTGTGTGTGAGTTGATAGAATGTTATCCAGCACGAAGATAAGGAAAGATGGCGGAATAAAAAAGGCTGGACTCTCTGTTTGGAGGAGAGCCCCTATCCGCCCTACAAAAATACCATCTCTTTATAAGCATGCCCTTCCTCTATAATGCTGGAAAATGAGTTTCACCTTACCTATCGCCTGCCAGCCATCTATGTGGAGCGGACTATCTGCTTTACTTGAAACGGATGATCCGCTTTAGGTGGAGCGGATAGTCCGCTTCAGGTGGATGGTATACTCGCGATAGGTAAGGTGACGAGGTGTTAATAGGTAAGGAACGGGTGTCTTGCCTATTAAGGAAAGGTGGATTGCATAGGGCTATGGTTATTGTTGGTCGGGAACGACTACCTGGAAATGTAAAGTCGCTTGGCGAGGCTGCCTGACAGTATGATAATTCCTCGAATACTGCGTGGTGACCGTCAGAGTCCAGGTGCCTTCGGTGAGGGGGAAGGTGGGGCAGACGATGAGGCGCGAGGCGGTATTGTATAGCAATTCGTCGGGGCGGACGGTATGGGTTTCGCCCGTCTCCTGGCAATGGAAGGCGAGGCCGTTGGCCGGATCGTCTCCACTGATGCGGATGTAGCGGCCATAGATGGACAACATCCCTTTGAAGTTGGTCGGGATGACGTTGCGGTTGCCTGCTTCGCCGGACGGGATCGGGAGGCTGGCATCGGTGATATACTCCAGCTGGAGGCCGTTGCGCGAGGAGTTGTAGGTGTCGTTGATCCCTTTCAGGCGGGCAACACGCTGTTTCATCAGCGGCGAGGGGTTCAAGCGGGGTTGCAACAAGTGGGCGTCGGCATCGTAGCGGTCGGAAGGGTGGACAAACGCTCCGCCAAGGGTGACATCCACGCGGCCGAACTCGAAATCTACGTTGTAGCCGTCTTCGAGTGCCTCGTACAGTTCGTTTTTGATCAGGCTGAAAACCGTCCGAAGGGTTTCGGGACGCAATTCCGATCGTTTACCCATGATACGACGAATCAGGTCGTCGATGGTGAGCGTATCTCGGCGTATCACGGTGGCGGAATACGTATCTTCCTGTCTGGGCAGGTTACTTTGCACAACGCGGAAACGCACCGGCGTCCGGTTGTTATGCTTCAGGTCTGTATCGTTTACTTTCTGATCCATTGGCTCACCTTTTTACTCATGCACAAACTTATTGCTACGCTTGGGCGCGTCTTGCACCTTCTTCTTCCGCACCACGTAAATGTCATCCTTGCTGGTGGGGCGCAGGTAATCATACCAGAAGAAATCCTTCAGCTCCTTTTGGGCGGGCTTCAGGTCGGGTATCGGTGTCATGGTGCCTTGCGGATTCGGCCATATCTTCAGCTTGTCGAGCTTGTTATCTTTCAACCAGATCGTGAGGTAACCGCTCTTCGTGGCGTTCAATCCCACCATACTACCATCTTTTTCGATAGGGTAGAAGATGGATTCGGCATTTCCTGCCACATCTATCTGCCGAACTGCCTGTCCGTTGAAATAAGCCTTCAGGTCATTTCCTTTCAATTGATTGTAATAACCCGTATCTACTTGTTGGATAGCAAAGGCAAACTGTTGCACGTGAGCATGATCAATTGTACTGTCTGCCATATAAATCAGGATGGTATCTCCATAGAGCTGGTATTGCTCGTTCCACAGGATCGGGTCGTTATACATATATAAGATGGAGTCGCGCGAATTGAACTGCATCGAATCGCACACGCCTTGTATATCTGTCCGGTAGAAACGCACGCCATAGTAGGCTTTCACTTCGCGATAAGTCGAATCAATTGTTACCATCTGTAAAGTATCTGCATGTAAATAGAGAGTATCACCCTGCGAATACTCTAGGCAGCGGGCACTATCGGTAGCAAAAGCAAAGCCAGTCTTCTCGTTGTAGTAGCCATAATCACCCAAAAGCATAATCTTCTGCAGCGTATCGCGGATACACATATTACCAAATACCTCGCCAAAACCTTGTTCCCGGTCGTAAGCGATCGAATCGCCCGTCAGGAAACGATTACCCGAAACTATCTCCGATCGGTCGAGTAACATAGATGTATTATGTACCGTGTCGTACCAGCCTTTAGATGAATGAATCGTACCACTATCGGAAACGATAACCGAAGGTCCTAATATCGTGGAAATCTTGGATTCTGTATTATAATGCAGGGTATCGGAATAGAGGGTAAAATTAGGATTCTCCAATCGGACACTGTCATTGAAAATAGCCAGTTTGGTAGCTGGACTGTATTGTCCGTAAAACGAAGAAAGCTGGTTCAGTGAATCGACAATCATTCCTCCCTCAAAATAATAACCGATATTGGGTATTCGTTCGTAGTTAAGGCTATCGGTGAATAATGTCACTTGCCGGTTTTCCATGCGGACCAAGTCACGCAGCCGGGCAATCTGGGTATTCCCGTCATAGTACAAGTATTGTCCATAGACGAACAACGTGTCGCCTTGTTCCATTCGTACGTTGCTGAATGCCTCCAACGAATTACTAGCTTCGTAAAAGTAGGCACTATCGCAATACATGTACGAACTGTCATGCCGAAAACACACGTTACCTACCAGAATCTGTGCATCCGGTTTAATATCTTGATCGAACGATAATGTATTGGCATGTTCCAGATAGACTTTTGTCTTCTTGACAGAAACAGAATCTTGCTCTTGGGCCATAAGTGTCCAAGAGCAAGTACATAAGAAAAATATATATAGGAATATGTTTGTCAGTTTCATTCTTTTACCCAACCTGGAAAACGGAAGTCGCAGTTACGCCATCCTTCACTGATGCGTACGTATGTAGTTTTTTGCTGTTTACGGATCCAGTCGTTCAGCAATTCTTCCCTTTTCTTGTTTTCTACAATGGCTTTCAAAGCCTGATAGTCGTCCGCCAAATTCGCTTTATGCGCTTCAGTACGGGCACGTAATTTAATAATGGCAACCACTTCCTTTTGCGATTTGGTAATCATACGGAATGGCTTGGAGATATCACCCACTTTCATGTTATAAACCTCTTTACCTACTTCCTGTGGTAATTCGTGTAATTCGAAGCGAGGTGTGCCCATATTCGCACTTTCATAGTCCGAGTTCACCATCAAACCCTTGTTATTACGAGTATCTTTGTCGTAAGAAAGGAAAGTAGCTGCTTCTTCAAAAGTGAATTTCTTATCCATAATATTCGTATAGATAGAGTCCATACGTGTTGTAGCTTCCAGCAGTTCTTTCTCAGAAACTTCCGGTTTCAACAAGATATGACGGCAGTTGATACGGTCACCACGCTTTTCGATCAATTGGATGATGTGGAAGCCATATTCAGTCTGTACAATCTGTGAGATATGTTTGGAGTCCTTCAAGTTGAAAGCTACATTGGCGAACTCCGGTAATAACTGTGTCTTACTCATGAAACCCAATTCTCCGCCGCGTGCTGCCGATCCTGGATCTTCCGAATACATACGGGCTAATGTAGAAAATTCAAACTTCCCGGAATTGATTTGTTCTGTAAATTCACGTAAGCGAGCCTTGATCGCATCTGTTTCTTCAAATGGAATTTTCGGCTCGATCGTGATGATTTGTACTTCGACCGTCATCGGAATGTTCGGAAGACTATCTTGTGGTAACTGATTGTAATACTTACGAACATCAGCCGGAGTCAATTTGATTTCACCAACCAACTTCTTCTGCATTTCCTGTACAATCTGTTGTTCACGTGTCATCTCAATACGTTCTTCACGGATTTGGGAAATTTTCTTGTTAAAGTACTCTTCCACCTTTTCTTTAGAACCAATCTGTCCGATTGCACTATTAATCCATTGATCTACACTTTGGATTACCTGTGCTTCCGGAACTTCCACACTATCAATTTTAGCTTGATTCAGATAAAGCTTCTGAATGGCCATTTGCTCTGGGATAAAGCAATAAGGATCACCCTCCAGACGTTCTCCGGCGTTCAGCAGATACAAACGCTGAGCCTCAATGTCCGAACGTAAGATGGCATCATCACCAACTACCCACACAATTTCATCAATCACATTATCCTGCGCCTTTGTCAACCATGAAAAGCTCGCCAGAAAAACTGCAAGTAAAACCTTTTTCATTATAGCATCCTTTATTTTTTTGCAAATTAAGGCATTTCTGCGCTAAAAACCACATTTCCGCCCCGAATTGCATCATTATATAATTCTTCTTCAAAATTTTTTAGGAATTGAACCTTCCGCTGATTCACAAGCATGTCTGATATTTGCGTGCTGGCATATTCAAACGGAGCGATTTTCCCTTTGGCTACGTATTCTTCGATATTCAGTAAATAACAGTAGCTGCTATCAGCTGTCTCAACAAACGAATGGGTCCGCAAGAACTCGTTTTCATTGGGTACTTGGATAGGAATGTTTACAAAAACCTCATCAAAGCTCACCCATTTGTCATAGAAATAATCATAAACTACAGCATTTTGGACACTGTATTTTTCTATTTTCTCGATGGATGCTTCTGACGTTGACCGATACCATTTCTTAACTTCGTCCAGATTTGGTGCATCAATCGGAATCTTCAAGAAAAGACCTTTTATCAGACTGTGATCTAATTCAAACTGATCTTGATTTTCGTCATAGAAATTTCGCTTTTCTTCATCCGTTATATTGGCAGACAACCGTTCGTGTACCAGTTGTTCCTGATATCGGTATCGAACCAATGAACGTCGGTACGAATCTACCAGGCGGTCAATTTCAGCCCGATTCTCATCACCTAAATTCTGTAATGCAACATCATAGACCAAGTTGTCTTTTACCCATTGTTTGATATAGCTTTCTGCCCACAGCAGACTGTCTGCAGAAGAAATATTTTTAGGAAGAACAGATAAAACATCCTCTTTGGTTAAGGTACGTTCGTTGACTTTTACCAACGTCTCTTTTTGTTGGGTCGTTGCATTCTTTGTACAACTACTCAATCCGATTAGTCCACAGAGTATGTAAAATTCTGTTCTCATGATTGTTTATTTTTTAGCAGCCTTTTTCAACGCTTTCCAATTGATTTCAACTGGATATTTCTCTTTCAGTTCTTTGATCCAGTCTTCTTCCAATTTGGCTTGTTCTTCGGCAGGCTTATTCCAAATCTTTTGATTACTGATGGCAAACAGTAATGTTCCATCTCGATACTCATTCAACAATAGTTTGAATTCCGGATATTTGTTTGTCAGATTCTTACGTTCCATGTTCGTTAAGATATCATGGATACATAAGTCTAAAACTTCTTGCATAAAGTCGCCTGCATAAGTTTTCACCGAAAACGGATATTGTTGTATATAAGCCGCAAACTCATTTTGGGCGAAGCTGATGGTATCAATGCGCATCAGTTCTTTGTCTAAATCTTTAGCTTGTTCGAAGAATTTCGGATTTGTAGGAAAATAGTCATTACAAATTGCCTGTAATTCCGCATAAGCTTCCGGATGAAATACGAATTTGTATTCCTTTTTCATGCGGTCGTCAAAGCTTTTGTGAAGAGCGAAGTTCCATTCTCCTTGCGACATTTGCCGGTACCAAGACTTTTTAATCTCCTCAAATGGTTGAACTCCCAAATTCTTCTCCAGTTTAATGATATGGTAACCGAAACGAGTTTTGACCGGTTTAGAAATATCTCCAGGATTCTTGATGGCAAAAGCTGCTTGTTCAAACTCTGCCACCATTTCTCCCAATCCAAAGACAGGCAGTCTGCCTCCTTTTTGAGCAGAGCCTTTATCTGATGAATATTGTTTCGCCAATTCGGCAAAGTCTTTTCCGGAAACAGCCAGTTGATAAACTTCTTCAGCTTGCTTATAGGTCTCTTCTTCTGTGCGAGTAATAGAGTCCTGAACAAAAGGAATCAATATATGTGAAACCTGGCGTCTACCCGGATTGGGTATTCTGCGATTTAATTTGACAATATGGAATCCGAATTTGGTACGGATAGGCATAGAAACGGCTCCTTCAGGCATTTGGTAAACATAGTCTTCGAAAGCTTTAACCGTACGCATGGGGAAAAAACTGCGTACCTGCTCGTAACCTACGTGGGCTGAATCTTTTTTCGCTAATTCTGCGCCCACAGCCATAATATCTTCTCCTTTCTGAATCCGTTGGTAAGCTGCTAATGCTTGTTGATAAACGGCTACAGTATCTTTGGAAACAGTTTCTTGGGGCAAGAAGAAAAGAATATGTGTCAAATCAAGAACTTCGTTCAAACGGGTATATTCGTCTGATAAAACTTTTTCTTCTGCGGGGCGATCCGACAGATAGTCGGATGTTAGTTGTGCTTTATACTTATCTAGTTCTTCTTTGAATGATTCGGTTTTGTCTAAACCTTCAGCTTCGGCGTCGGCAACTTTTAATTTATAGATTTTGAATAATTCAACGAACGACTCCAGACTCTTTTTATTGGATAGATCTGTTTCTCCATTCTTTTTAGCTGTAAACAGAAACTCATCTATACTGATCGCTTTGCCTGCGACAGTCATTGCAACAGAATCGCTTGCCGAGTTGGCATAGGCAGATACTGCTACCGCAAAAAGTAACGCTGATACAAAAAACTTTTTCATTAATGAATCTTTTTGATGCTACAATTTTACTCGTACAAAAATACAGTAATTAAACGGACTGATAACCAAAATAGTATTTCAGTCCGTTAAATTAGTGTTTTTTATCAAATGAAGCATCAATTTGCCATTTCAGAAAGGAACTTGATACGTACCAGGCGGATTTCTTCTTCTGTGTAATCTCCACCTAATTCTTCAATTGCTTCTTCCAGATCATCGGTTTCTGAATCCTTGAAATATTCATAAATATCTTCAATATGATCTTCATCCATAACGTCATTCAAGAAGTAATCGATGTTGATACGTGTACCTGAATAAACGATAGCTTCCACTTCATCCAGCAGTTCACCAAACTCAAGTCCTTTTGATACGGCTATGTCATCAAGAGCTACTTTGCGGTCAATGCTCTGTACGATTGAAACTTTCAGTTTGGATTTGTTGGCAACGGTTTTGACACGCAAATCTTCTGGTCGTTCAATCTCGTTTTCTTCCACATGACGTTTGATTAGTGCAATGAATTCAGCTCCGTAGCGTTTTGCTTTACCTGCTCCTACACCCGGTATGTTCTGTAATTCTTCCAGTGTGATCGGATAGGTAGTAGCCATTGCCTCCAAGGATGGATCCTGGAAGATAACAAAAGGAGGTACTTCCAACCGCTTGGATAATTTCTTTCTCAAATCTTTCATCATTGAATAAAGAACAGGATCGACAGCACAAGATGCTCCTCCGCGTACTGGGATTTCTTCCTCTTCTTCTTCAAACTCATGATCCTCGGTAATCTTGAAAGAAACTGGCTTCTTCATGAACTCTTTACCTTTTGGTGTGATTTTGAGCAGGCCATAGTTCTCGATGTCTTTTTCCAGATAACCGGCAATCAGGGCCTGACGTATCACTGCATTCCAAATCTTTTCATCTTCGTCTTGTCCAGAGCCGAATACTTCCAATTCGTTGTGTTTATATGACTGAATTTCGGAAGTTTCATTTCCTACCAACATGTTGACGATATATTCTGCTTTAAATTTCTCTTTCAGCGTACTGATGACTTCCAGTACTGCACCCAATAATTCTTTAGCTTCCACTTGTTTTTTCGGATTCAAACAATTATCACAATTACCACAATTATCTTCAGGATATTCTTCTCCAAAATAATGGAGCAATACTTTTCTGCGGCAGACAGAAGTTTCTGCATATGCCGCTGTTTCCAATAATAATTGCTTACCTATTTCTTGTTCGGCTACAGGTTTCCCTTGCATAAACTTTTCCAGTTTTTGCAGGTCCTTATATGAATAAAAGGCCAAACAATGTCCTTCACCTCCATCTCGTCCGGCTCGCCCTGTCTCCTGATAATAGCCTTCCAGACTTTTGGGGATATCGTAATGGATGACATATCGTACATCCGGTTTATCAATACCCATACCAAAAGCTATTGTTGCTACGATCACATCAACCTGTTCCATCAAAAAAGCATCTTGATTAGCCGACCGAACTTGTGAGTCCATTCCTGCATGATATGGTAAAGCTTTGATACCATTAGCTTTTAGGATATCGGCAAACTCTTCTACTTTTTTACGGCTCAGACAATAAATGATTCCGGATTTTCCTTCGTTCGATTTAATGAACTTGATAATATCCCGGTCCACATTGGCTGTTTTGGGGCGAACTTCATAGTAAAGATTGACACGGTTGAAAGATGATTTGAATACGGCTGCATCTGTCATTCCCAAGTTCTTCTGAATGTCATGTTGTACTTTAGGGGTAGCTGTTGCTGTCAAAGCAATAAGCGGACGTTTACCGATTTCGTTGATGATCGGACGAATCCGACGGTATTCAGGACGGAAATCGTGTCCCCATTCAGAGATACAATGAGCTTCATCGACTGCGTAAAACGAAATCTTTACCTGGCGAAGAAATTCTACGTTTTCTTCTTTGGTCAAAGATTCAGGAGCTACGTATAACAGCTTTGTTTTACCGGATAATATGTCTTCTTTGACTTGGTCTATGGCAGATTTGCTTAATGAAGAATTGATAAAATGGGCAACGCCGTCTTCTTCACTAAAATTACGCATGGCATCCACCTGATTCTTCATCAAGGCTATAAGGGGAGAAACAACAATAGCTGTTCCTTCCATTAACAAGGAGGGCAACTGGTAACACAAAGATTTACCTCCTCCGGTAGGCATCAATACAAACGTATCATTACCTGCCAGTACATTTTCTATAATCGCTTTCTGATTTCCCTTGAATGTATCGAAACCAAAATGCTTTTTCAATGCCTCTGTCAATTTATCTTTTTTTGCCATACTCAATATTATTAGAAATAGGTTTACTCTTAATTATCTCCTACAATTTGCAATCGGTTTACATCTGATTTAGCAAACTGTTCTTTTGCATATTCCAATGTTACATGGAATTCTGTCTTGTTCTCTGATGGCATGCTGTACATGGCATCCATCATGATTGCTTCTACAATTGAACGTAGTCCTCTGGCTCCCAATTTGAATTCGAGAGCTTTATCTACTACGAATTCATAAACGTCTTCATCAAACGAAAGTTGAATGTTATCCATTGCAAACAATTTAATGTATTGTTTGATGATTGAGTTCTTTGGTTCTGTAAGAATATTACGCAGAGCTACCCGGTCTAATGGATTCAGATAGGTCAAAATCGGCAAACGTCCAATGATTTCGGGTATTAAACCGAAAGACTTCAAGTCGGTCGGCGTGATGTATTTCAACATATTGTTCCGATCAACCTGTGCCGTATCCTTACTTGCTGCATATCCTACAACTCGCGTATTCAATCGTTGGGCAATTTTCTTCTCAATACCGTCAAAAGCTCCACCGCAGATGAATAAAATATTTTTGGTATCAACCGGAATCATTTTCTGCTCCGGATGTTTTCTACCTCCTTGAGGTGGAACATTCACAATCGAACCTTCCAAGAGTTTCAATAAACCTTGTTGTACGCCTTCTCCGCTGACATCACGTGTAATGGATGGATTATCTCCTTTGCGAGCGATTTTGTCGATCTCGTCAATAAAGACGATACCGCGTTCTGCTGCTTCTACATCATAGTCGGCTGCCTGTAATAAGCGGGTCAGGATACTTTCGATATCTTCTCCCACATAACCGGCTTGTGTCAGAACCGTTGCGTCAACAATCGCAAAAGGCACGTGTAATAATTTCGCAATGGTTCGGGCCAGTAATGTTTTTCCAGTACCGGTTGAACCAACCATAATGATGTTCGATTTCTCAATTTCAACGTCATCCGAAGTTTCTTCTTGCATCAGTCGTTTATAATGATTGTACACTGAAACTGCCAGATAACGTTTGGCTTCATCCTGACCTATAATATATTGGTCAAGGAAGGTTTTAATATCTTCTGGTTTGGGTAAATCTTTTCGGTCTAAATCCAGTTTTGATTTTTTCTTACCCAGCTGCTCTTTTACAATTTCGTACGCTTGAGTGGCGCATTCATTACAAATGCAACCAGACATTCCGTTGATCATTAAATCAACATCACGACTACTTCGTCCACAAAACGTACACGTATCGCCTGCTTTGGCCATAATCTTTCTTTTTTAGTTTTTCTGTAAATTTACAATCTTTATTTGGGTAAGGACTTATTTCCGAGTTAAGATTTCATCAATCATGCCATAATCCTTGGCTTCCTGTGCTGTCATCCAAAAATCTCGGTCACTGTCTCGTTCTACTTCTTCAAAAGGTTTTCCTGAATGATCAGAAATGATGGTATATAATTCCTTTTTGACTTTCAATATTTCGCGAGCAGTAATTTCGATATCAGAAGCTTGACCTTGAACGCCTCCTAATGGCTGATGGATCATGACTCTTGAATGTTTCAAGGCAAAACGTTTTCCCTTGGTTCCAGCTACCAGCAATACGGATGCCATAGATGCTGCGATACCTGTACAAATTGTTGAGACATCAGATCCGATGAATTGCATGGTGTCGTAAATGCCATATCCTGCATATACCGAACCACCCGGTGAATTGATATAAATAGAAATATCTTTGCCCGGATCACTTGAATCCAGATACAATAATTGCGCTTGAATAACATTGGCCGTATAATCATCTATCTGAGTTCCCAGAAAGATAATCCGGTCCATCATCAAACGAGAGAAAACGTCCATTTGGGCAACATTAAGCTGACGTTCCTCTATAATGGTCGGTGAAATATAACTGCTTGTTATATTCATGTAACTATCAAGAGCCGTTCCGCTCATTCCCAAATGTTTAGTTGCATACTTTCTAAAATCTTCCATACTAGTTTTGTTAATCATAAATCCGAGAAGAAAACACATGAAAAAAGGATTCCTCCTTTTTATACTTAACGGATAAACAAAGTTATAAATAAATTTCTGAAAGAAACAATTTATTTGTATCTCCGATAAAATATTTTCAGGAAAAATCCTTTTCTAATGAACCCTTTTATTGCAAAAGGGAAGAACTGCATTATTCAAAAAGTTTAGCAAACTCTTCTGCAGTCAATTCTTTCAAGTCGATTGTTACTTTTTCTTTCAAGCAAGCTGCCAGTTTTTCTTCCATGGCACGATCTACAATATTCTGAACTGTTTCTTTGTTTTTCAACATTTCTTTTGAATAGTTGTCAAGAACATCTTCAGGGATCGATAACATACCATACTGAGCGAACTGAGCTTTAGCAACACGTTTAGCGAAACCTTCGATGTCTGCATCTTCCAGTTTCAGGTTGTTTTCTTTAACCAGGCTTTCTTTGATCAACTGATAAGTCAAATCGCTAAGGATGTTAGAGAATTCGCTTTCGATCTTTTCAGCTGTATTCTTTTCGCTTGCTAATAATAACCAGCGTTTCAAGATATCATCAGCAAACTTCAATTCGCCAGCTTTCTGTACAAGAACTTCGCGTGCATCCAATAAGAACTTATAGTCGCTCTGCGGAGTGAATTGTTCAGCCAAAGCTTCTTTGATCTTTTCTTTGAATTCTTCTTCGCTTGTTACTACATTTTCACCGAATACCTTGTCGAATAATTCCTGATTCAATTCAGCGTTCTTATGACGAGTGATTTCAGTGATTTCGAAGCTGAAGTCTCCAGTTAATTCAGCAACTTTAGCTTTGTCAACATGCAAGAAGTTGGCAATTTCAGCTTCAGCACCTTCGAATGCCTTGTTCGGGTTGAATACGATAACAGAATTGTTCTTTGCTCCGATGAATTTAGCCTTTTCGTCAGCATCTTTAATGAACTGAGGCATCAGGACTGCGTTCTCGACAACGATACCACCTTCTTTCGGTGAACCGTTTTCCAATTCAGCAACAGTACCTTTTACTAAATCCTTTTCTTCAGCTTCTTCAACCTTTTCATAAGTACCGAAGTTAGCTGTATAAGCTTCAACTTGCTTATTCAGCATTTCGTCGTCGATCTTTACCTGATAGTAAGTCAACGTATCATCTTTGCTCAGGTTGATGTTGATGGCAGGAGCCAAAGCTACATCGAAGTTGAATACGAAATCTTCCTGCTTGTCGAAATCAACAACAGAAGGTTCAGCTTCGCTGGCCATCGGTTCACCCAACACTTTGATATTATTTTCACGGATATACTTGAACAGGTTTTCTGAAACGATTTTGTTCACTTCTTCCAGTAACGCCTGTTTTCCATACATCTTCTTAACCATACCCATAGGCACCATTCCTTTACGGAAGCCCGGCATATTAACTTTCTGACGCAGTCCGCGCAAGCTTTTTTCAACGCTATCTGCATAGTCAGACTTTACAATTTCTAAACGGATGATTCCACGTACAGAATCATTGTTGATAAAAGAAACGTTCATTCTGAATGATTTATTTAATTAATATTCGATTCAATTTTTAGGGTGCAAAATTAGGTTTATTCTTTTAATATCGCAAATTGTTTTCCTAAATTGTTCTAATCAAGGGGATTTTATTTGTGATTTTGTGATAACTGGAGGGGAGTTTTTGAGAATTCTGACAGATAATCCTTATTGGTAATATGAGTTATATACGAATATGGTATTATATTGCTAGGGTATATTTAGCTTGGATTAATGGATAGTATACTTATTTTGTAACTTATTTGAGAGCATTGAGGCGTACTTAACTTCATTGTTAGAGAATGTTCTAGTAGAGATGTAGACTGGATTGTGTGTCTTGTTATAAGTGTATGATTTATGTTTTCTGATGACCTTTGGATATGCAAAGGGATAAACGGTATCTGTAGCCTGAAAGTATATTTTATCAAACTTGATTATAAATCAATGTAAATATATATTTAATGTATATACTTTATTATTTAATCAATCCACCTAAGTGATGTAATTAATTCACCAATATGAATTGATTGCATCACAACTGTAAATTAATTAATTCACATTGGTGAATTAATTAGTTGAAAAAGGGTTTATATGAATATTGGGTAAGAAAATAGATAATGTGGCGTGTCTTTATATGCAGATGAATGCATATCTTTGTGGCAATTTAAGAAAGAAATGGAATAATTGTTGCTTATGAATCCGTTAGACATTATCAAGAAATATTATCCGGAGAGCTCGGAAGCATACCATATATTAACGGTACATAGTAGGAGTGTGGCTGACAAGGCATTGGAAATTGCCCGTCGTCATCCGGAATTGAATTTGGATTTGACTTTCATTGAAGAGGCTGCTATGTTGCATGATATAGGAATCTTTAAATGTGACGCCGATGGTATCGACTGTCATGGTGAGGCTCCGTATATTTGTCATGGATATTTGGGGGCAGATTTAATGCGGGCTGAAGGATATCCAAGGCATGCGTTGGTGTGTGAGCGGCATACCGGGACCGGACTTTCCCTGAAAATGATCGAAGAACAGAACTTGCCGGTTCCGCATCGGGATATGCGTCCGGTTTCGTGGGAAGAACAGATTATTTGCTTTGCCGACAAGTTTTTCAGTAAGACGAAATTGGATAAAGAGAAATCGCCCGAGAAGATTCATAAGAGTCTTTCCAAGTATGGGGAAGAGACTGTTTCACAATTTGACACATGGTGTAAACTCTTTTTAGGGGAATAATTGGGCTTCGCTCCGTATTTTATTATACCTTTGCCACCTGTAATTGATTACGGTGAATTTTAACGTGAATGAAATATAGAGTTCTATTAACCCTATTTGTCTATATCTTAGGAAGCTGGGGCTTGTTTGCCCAACGAAAGACTTCTCCTTCTTATACGTCAGATCAGGCAGTTGCCGATACGACCTTGCGGGTTGATTCGGTAGCACAGGATTCTATTGCTCCGGCCGATTCGACGAAAAAGGCAGGTCTGGAGGCACCAGTCGATTATAAAGCGAAAGATTCGATTGTGATGACGGCCGGTAATATGGCTTATCTGTTTGGTGAAGGTGATGTAAAGTACCAACAGATTCAGTTGCAGGCCGAAAATATCGAGATGAACATGGACAGTAGCTTGGTATATGCCAAGTTCGGACTTGACTCGGTGGGGGATGAGTTTGGTTATCCTTTGTTTATCGATGGGAGTGACCAGTATGAATCGAAGACGATGCGTTATAACTTCAAGTCGAAGAAAGGTTATATCACAGACGTTATTACCCAGCAGGGTGAAGGCTACGTAACAGCCGGAAAGACCAAGAAAACCGAAACGGATGCCTTGAATATGGTGGGCGGAAAATATACAACTTGTGATGAACATGAGCATCCGCATTTCTATATCCAGATGACGAAGGCTAAGGTTCGTCCGAAAAAGAATATTGTAACCGGTCCGGTTTATTTGGTGTTTGAGGATGTTCCGATCTATCCGTTGGGACTTCCTTTTTGCTTTTTCCCTTTCTCGGATACCTATTCTTCAGGTATTTTGATGCCGACTTTCGGAGATGAATCGGCCCGTGGTTTCTATTTGCGGGACGGTGGATACTATTTTGCTTTAAGTGATTATATGGATTTGGCCCTGACCGGTGAGATTTATACGAAAGGTTCGTGGGGATTGTCTGCCAAGTCTAATTATCGGAAGCGGTATAAGTATTCAGGTAGTTTCTTGGCTTCTTATCTGGTTTCCAAATATGGCGATAAGGGCTTACCGGATTATAGTAAGTCGAAAGACTTCAAAATTACTTGGACGCATTCGCAGGATGCCAAGGCGAATCCTTACCGATCCTTCTCGGCGAGTGTCAATTTCTCGACCAGTAGCTACGACCGCAACCAGATGATGGGATTGTATAATCCGAATGCGACGAGCAATACCAAGAGCTCAAGTGTGAACATCACCCAGCGTTTCCCCAATAATCCTTTATCTATTTCGGCTACGATGTCTATCAACCAGACCTCACGTGACTCTTCTATCTCGGTGACTCTGCCGGATGTGACTTTCACTTTAAGCCGTATTTATCCTTTCAAGCGGAAACATGCTGTGGGAAAAGAACGTTGGTATGAGAAGATTTCTATGTCATATACCGGATATTTGCGGAACAGTATCAATACGAAAGAGAATCTTTTGTTTAAGTCGAACTTGATCAGAGACTGGAATAATGCCATGCAACACAAGATTCCGGTCAGTGCAACGTTTACGCTTTTCAAGTATTTGAATATCTCGCCTTCGTTCAATTATAGTGAGAACTGGTATACACACAAGGTGGAACAGGCGTATGATATGCAGAAAAAGGCCATGGCTCCGGTAGATACGACGTACGGTTTTTATCGTACCTACGAATATGATGCTTCGATTTCGGCATCTACTACGTTGTATGGTTTCTTCAAGCCGCTTCCTTTCTTCGGAGGTAAGAAGATCGAAATGATACGTCACCGTTTCGAACCTTCCATCAGCTTGAGTGCCCGCCCAGACTTTGGTGATTCTAAATTCGGATTCTGGCAGGACTATGTATATACCAATGCTCAGGGAGAAGATGTGCATGTACAATATTCTCCGTTTGCTAATCAGATCTTCTCTCCGCCATCGTCGGGAAAATCTGGGTCGGTCAATTTCTCAATCAATAACAACTTGGAAATGAAAGTCCGTTCGGATAAGGATTCGACCGGTTTCAAGAAGATCAGTCTGATTGATAAATTATCGTTGGGAATGAGCTATAACATGGTAGCCGATTCTTTCAAATGGAGTGATTTGTCGGTTGCTCTACGTCTGAAGCTTTCGAAAAACTATACTTTGAACCTGAACGGAACATTCGATACTTATACCTATAAATATAATGAACAAACCGGTCGTGCATACAAAGTAGATATTCCACGTTGGCAAGCCGGTAAGGGAATCGGACGATTGAAGCAGACCGGAACCAGCTTCTCTTATACCTTTAATAATGATACCTTCAAGAAATGGTTTGGAGGTGGTGACGATTCGAAGAAAAAGGGCGAAGGAGATGCCACCGGTGCTGAATCGAATGCAGACAATGCGGATATGAATGGTCCGGAAGACGGAGAGAAAAAGAGTTCGCGTCTATTGGGCAAGAAGAAAGAAGATGGAGAATATGACGCAGATGGTTATTATATGGCCAAAGTACCTTGGAGTTTGTCGTTCAATTATAGTATGAGTTTGGGATACAGTAACGAATTCGATCCTAAAAAGATGGAGTATAAGTATGCTTTGACTCATGCTTTGAGCTTCAATGGTAATATCCAGCCTACCAAGAACTGGAGCTTTAACTTCAATGCGACTTACGATTTTGATACACATAAGGTATCTTATATGACTTGTAATATTACCCGAAACATGCACTGTTTCCAGATGACGGCCAGCTTTATTCCGATAGGTCCGTACAAGTCATATACCTTTTCTGTTGCCGTCAGCTCATCGTTGCTGAAAGACTTGAAGTACAATCAGAGCAGCAGTTATCGTGAAGGTCAGCAGTGGTATTAAGGCTAACCTTCACTGAAGGTATGATTGGTGAAATAATCAGTTTACCAGTCTATCGGTTCTTGTCCTGTTGCAATCAGATAATCGTTGGCTTTGCTGAAATGTTTGTTCCCGAAGAATCCCCGATAGGCAGAAAGAGGTGACGGATGTGCCGATTTCAAGACCAAGTTACGGCTGCTGTCAATGAAAGCTCCTTTCTTTTGTGCATACGATCCCCACAGAATATAAACCAAATGATGGCGAGATTCTGCCAGTTTGTGGATAACCGCGTCGGTAAAAGTTTCCCATCCTTTGTTCTGATGTGATCCGGCTTGATGTGCTCTGACGGTAAGTGTGGCATTAAGCAACAGTACGCCCTGATCAGCCCATCGGAGCAAATTGCCGCTGGCCGGCATGGGTTTGCCTAAATCACTCTCAATTTCCTTGAAGATATTCACGAGAGAAGGCGGATAAGGCACACCGTCTTGTACAGAAAAGCAAAGTCCGTGAGCTTGTCCTGGCTCATGATATGGGTCTTGTCCTAGGATAACCACTTTCACACGGTCGAACGGGCAATGTTGAAAAGCATTGAAAATATAGGGTCCGGGTGGATAGACTTGGGTAGTTTTATACTCTTGGCGGACGAAATCCGTCAATGTTTTGAAGTAAGGCTTCTCGAATTCGTCGGCCAGTTGTTCTTTCCAGCTTTGTTCAATCTTTACATCCATATTTGTCGTTGATGGAAGTCAGGAGCCGGAAACGACCTGGCTTCCAACACTGACTTCTATTAAATTAAGTTGATACCTGCCTCGCGAGCTTCCCGACGCATGTCTTCCGGCCAGATACTTGCCTGGATTTCTCCGATGTGAGCTTTGCGGAGATAGAACATACAAAGGCGGCTTTGTCCGATACCACCACCGATGCTCTGTGGTAATTCTCCGTTAAGCAGACGCTGATGGAAGAACAAATTCTTCCGGTCTTCTGTACCTGTCAATGCCAATTGTCGGAGCAATGCTTCTTTATTGACGCGAATACCCATTGATGAAAGTTCAAGCGCGCGGTTTAACACCTCGTCCCATACCAGCAAATCACCGTTTAGTCCGACATGTCCATCCGCAGATACGGTCGACCAGTCATCGTAGTCAGGAGCACGTCCATCGTGTTTTTCGCCATTACTTAATTTGGAACCGATACCGATGATAAAGACCGCTCCATATTCTTTCGTAATAGCATCTTCGCGTTCTTTAGGCGTAAAGGTAGGATATTTTTGCAAAAGATCCTCGGCATAGATGAAATGAATTTTCTGCGGAAGAACAGGTTTTATATCCGTAAACATCTCGTAAACGAGGTATTCAGTACGAACCATAGCCGCATAGATTCGTTCAACAATTTCTTTCAGGAAGTCGATGTTGCGCTCTTCTGGCTTCATAACCCGTTCCCAATCCCATTGATCGACATACAAAGAATGCAGGTTGCCCAGTTCTTCGTCAGAACGGATGGCATTCATATCTGTATAAATACCATATCCTTCTTCGATGTGATAATCAGCCAAGGTCAGTCTTTTCCACTTTGCCAGTGAATGAACGATTTCAGCTTTCGCGTCACCCAAATCTTTGATGGGAAAGGTAACAGCCCGTTCAACACCATTCAAGTCATCATTAATACCCATGCCTTTCAGAACGAACAACGGCGCAGTCACACGACGCAGACGCAGTTCTGAGGAAAGGTTTTGTTGGAAAAACTCCTTAATTACCTTAATCCCCATTTCTGTTTGAGGCAAATTTAAGATTGCTTTATATTTTGCCGGTTTGATTAAATAACTCATATTTTATACGTTTTAAGTATCTGTAATTTTTATGATGTGCAGCAAAGGTAATGATTAATGTGAAATTATCAATAGTATTCGCATATTTTATTGCAAAATGATAGTGTATTCAGTTTGTGATCTTTCAAAATATCAATTTTGTAAAAATATCTTCGGATAATTTGTTTTCTCCATTTATTCTTTATACTTTTGCGCAGTCTTTGGCTCGGTAGCTTAGCTGAATAGAGCGTCAGATTCCGGTTCTGAAGGTCGTGGGTTTGAATCCCACCCGAGTCACTTTCTTTAATATTCTTATATAGTATGTAGGCGATTCTGTAAAAGGGTCGCTTTTTTTGTTATTGGAGTAGTGAATTTTCATTCTATTTAGATATGCAGAAGGATATACGTCAGGTAAAAGTTGTGATACCGATTTATCGGGCTGAACTGAAAGATTGGGAACGGGCGTCGTTAGCCAATACGATGCAGGTATTAGCTGCTTATCCTATCGTTTGGCTGAAGCCGGAAGATGTGGATCTTCATGACTTGACGGTACTTTATCCACAAGCCGAGATTATGAATGTGTCCTCTGAATGGCTCGGTACAAAAAATGGAATTGCAGGATATAACCGGATGATGATGTCTGAATCCTTTTATGATTTGTTTGGCGATACGACTTATATCCTTATTTGTCATCTGGATGCTTGGATTTTCCGTGATGAGGTATTGCGTTGGTGTGAGACTGGTTACGATTTGGTAGCGGCTCCTTGGCCTACAAGACCTCGTTATAATTACTTTCCTTTCAAACAGTTTCTGCAACTGAAGAAATACTTGTTTGCATCCAAGCGGATTATCCGTTCGCAGATGTATGGAAAGATTGGTAATGGCGGATTATGTTTGCGTAAAGTAGAAACTTTCAAGGTGGCATGTCGGTCGTATGCTTCTGAAATCGCCTATTTCTTGTCGAAACCTGAAGATGGACTTTATAACGAAGATATATTCTGGGCGTTGATCCCTAAAGAATTAAAGTATCCGACCGTAGAAGAGGCTTTACAGTTTGCCTATGATTTGAAACCGAAAGTCTGTCATTATCTGAATCATAAACAGCTTCCGATGGGATGTCATGGCTTTATGCATAAAAGCCGGATTCGTTTTTGGGAGCCATTTATTCCTTGTATCAAGACTATGCTATAATTATTGAATACTTATAAATCTTATTTCTCATGGAAAAACAGACATTACCGAAACGGTTGGAATCGTTGGATGCGCTTCGAGGCTTGGACTTATTTTTCTTGGTAGCTTTTGGTCCGTTAATTCGTTCGTTTATTCGGGCGGCAGATATTCCCTGGTTGAATTCTTGCGAATGGTTATTTCAACATCAGGCCTGGACGGGCTTTTCTCCTTGGGATTTAATTATGCCTTTGTTCCTTTTTATGTCGGGAATTACGATTCCGTTTGCTTATTCCCGTTATAAAAAAGATCCGGATAAACAGCCTTTGATCCGTCGTCTGGTGAAACGTGTTTTACTTCTCTGGTTGTTTGGTATGATCGTACAAGGAAACCTGCGTGCGTTGGATCCGTCTCATATCTATTTTTATACGAATACATTGCAGACGATTGCAGTTGGTTATCTGGTGTCAGCACTTCTTTATTTATATACTTCCCGGCGTACGCAAATCATAGTTTCTTTTGCCTTATTACTGCTTTATTGGGCCGCTATGCAATTTATTAAAGTCGGTTCATATGGTGGAGGCGATTATACACCCGATGGAAACTTATGTGAATGGATTGACCGGGCAGTAATGGGCCGGTTTCGTGATTCTGCGGAAGTAAAGGACGGAGTTGTTGTCTTTGCTGAAGGTTATTATTATACCTGGATCTTAAGCAGCTTGAATTTTGTGGTTACTGTGATGTCGGGTATGTTTGCCGGATATATTGCCAAAAGTCATGAATTGGCCGAGAAGAAAAAGGTACAGTTATTCCTGGGTATTGGTGTTGCTTTGGTTGTTTTGGGCTGGCTCTGGAATGAAATACTTCCGGTGATTAAAACGATTTGGACGAGCTCGATGGTGTTTGTCAGCAGCGGATATTGTTTCTTGTTGATGGGCTTGTTCTATTATTGGATTGACTACAAAGGGCATCGTCAGCATATCACATGGTTGAAAGTATATGGAATGAATTCGATCGTAGCTTATATGCTGGCCGAAACGATTCGTTTCAACTGTATCGGCGAGTCGTTGTTGTTCGGTTTTGAGCAATATCTGGGGAGTTTTTATCCTCTTCTCATAGTCTTTAGTGAAGCTTCGATTGTCTTTTTTATCCTTTGGGTGATGTATAAGCAACGGATATTCTTGAAGGTATAGTGTTGCGGGATTTGTTTCGCTTTTTTGTCCATGAATAAGAAAAGACAACTTGTTGAGTGATTAACAAAAATATAAGTCAACTCAGTATATAAATAAGTTAAACTAAAGTCAACCCCTTTTATTTATAAAGAGATTTTAAGTCAACTAAATCCGTTAAATGACAATCAATTTTATCGTTTCACCTAGGTGATCCGATCGTCTCACCTAGGTGGAACGATCGTTCCACAAGGGTGAAGAGATCGTTCCACCCGGGTGAAACGGTAAAAATCCGGTATTAAACGGATTTAGTTGTGATATAGAATGGATTTTTCCTCAAAAAGCTGACAGATTCATGTAAAGCATCCAAACAAAATCTTAACTTTGCCAAAAGTAACAAGAAATGATCGTATCATGCATGTAGAAGAAAAATTTATGGCCCGTTGCTTGGAACTGGCCCGCCATGGAGCAGGACATACGGCTCCGAATCCGATGGTTGGTGCAGTGGTCGTCCATAACGGTGTCATTGTGGGTGAGGGCTATCACCGGCGTTGCGGAGAGGCCCATGCGGAGGTGAATGCGATTGCTTCGGTTCGAGATGAAGCAATCTTGCGTGATTCTACCATTTATGTCAGTTTGGAACCTTGTTCTCATTATGGGAAAACACCTCCTTGTGCAGAATTGATTATCCGGAAAGGAATTCCTCGTGTGGTTGTCGGATGTATGGACCCGTTTCCGGAAGTATCAGGTAGAGGTGTTCGTATGTTAAGAGACGCAGGTGTTGAAGTTGTAACGGGTGTATTGGAGGAAGAATGCCGTGCTTTGAATGAAGCCTTTATGACTTTTCAGTCGGAGAAGCGTCCGTTTGTGACGTTAAAATGGGCAGAAAGTGCCGATGGCTTTCTGGATGTTGCACGTACCTCGCCGGACATTTCACCGGTCGTTTTCTCCAATGCAGTAACAGCGGCCCGTGTTCATAAGCTTCGTGCTGAATCGGCTGCTATTTTGGTGGGAACGAATACGGCTTTGTTGGATAATCCGTCGCTGACAGTTCGGCGCTGGAGCGGTAAGTCGCCCGTTCGTTTGGTGATAGACCGGGAACGGAAGATACCAGCTTCATATCATTTGTTGGATGATACAATACCAACCATTGTGTTTACAACCGGAGAAAAAAAGAAAATAGGGCAGACAGAATATATTCCTTTGGATTTTCGGATATCTATTGTGCACCAGATTCTTCAATGTCTGTTTGAGCGTCAGTTAAATTCGCTGATGGTAGAAGGCGGAAGCATTATGTTGCAACAGTTTCTTGATTCCGGTTATTGGGATCGCGCTATTGTTGAAGAATCACCTTTGGCATTAGGTGCTGGTGTGAAAGCGCCAGTTTTCACATTTGGACAACAAAGTTTTGACTCTTTTGGCGGACATATTTTCCGGATTTATACACATCATCGGAAATAATTGAACCTAAAATATTATAAATATTATCGTTTTATAGGTGGAAAGAAAAAAATGTTTCTACTTTTGTGCCTTTATATGAACAAACTATGTTTTTGATGAAAAGTAAGATATTTTTATTGATAACAGGTTGCTTCGCTGTTTTGTTGACTTCCTGTTTAGGTGATTCAGATTATGATTCGTATTATGAGGTTGATAAGAATTGCCAAATTACGGAATTTTCGTTGAGTTCAGATTCTGTATCAGGACTTTCGGATGTAAAGTTCACGATCGATCAATTGAATGGGCGTATCATGAACTTGGATTCTATGCCTTTTGGTACAGAGATTGAGAAAGTAATTTGTACAGTAAAATATGGTTCTTATGTGACGAAACTGGAAGTTATTCAGGAAGCCACAGGAGATACGATTGACTGGAATGCCGAGGATTCGTTGGATTTCTCCAAGCCGGTGAAATTTATCACTTCATCGTATGACGGAATGACTAAACGTGTTTATGTGGCTCAGGTCAATGTTCATCAGGTTGTTCCGGATTCAATGGTTTGGCGTCAATATACAACAAGCATACTGCCAACTAAATTCGTTGATCAGAAAGTTATTTCCTTCAATGATGGTAGTGCCGACTATTATTATATGTACGTTCAACCTGAGGCTAATACGGCTTATAAGCTTTATCGCTCAAAGCAAACAGATGCCAAGAGTTGGGAAGAATTGCCATTGACTGGACTTCCTGCTAGCGGTGTATTGCTTTCACAAATAACATCCTATAATAATTTATATTATGTAGCAACCAAAGAAGGTTCTCTTTACTCTTCGGCTGATGCCGTTAACTGGCAACTTGTTGAAGGAACACCTAAAGTGAAGTCTCTTTTAGGATATATTGATGAAAGTACCAATCAGCCGGCTGTACTATCTGCCATTGTGGAAGAAAAAAGCGGACTCGTATTTGCAGCGATGAATGCTGAAGGACAGTGGGAGACGGGTGAAATGGTACCTGCTCATTTCCCGGTAGAAGGTTTCTCGTCGGCTTCTATTTATTTAATGTATACAAGTCGTGTGATGGTTGTGGGCGGTAAGTCATCTGATGGTCAGCTTCAGAATGCTTCATGGGCAACGATGAATGCTTTGGATTGGGCCGAACAAACTGATTCTTACGGCGATTATTTCACGAAACGTCAGGGAACGATGATGGCTTACTATGATAATATGTTCTATCTGATAGGAGGTATTGATGAATCAGGTAAACCACAGAAAGATATTTACCGTTCGTCAGACTACGGTGTAACGTGGAATTATGTAGATACATTGGTAGTTTTGCCTTCGTCTTATCAAGCCAGAGGTTTTGCCTCTATGTTGGTTGACAATGATAATTATCTGATGATTTTTGGTGGAAAATCGACTATAAATGGCCAGGATTTGAACGATATTTGGAAAGGTCGTATTAATCGTCTGGGTTTCGAACGGCAGTAAATAACGGGCCGTTCGTATAATTTATAAAAAGATTTAGCGTTAGAAAAGAAATAGGTTTAATGCAATGAAGTTGTTTTTATGAATACATTTCTTTTTCGGCGTATCTTTTATTTGGTATTTTTGTTGGTCGGTTGTTGTTGGGTCGGCAAAGCACAAGAATATAAATATGAAATCGGAGGTATGGTAGGCGGTTCCTATTATATGGGCGATTTAAACAAGAATGCGTTCTTTAAGGGATTGAATCCTTCCTTGGGTGTGGTCTTTCGTTATACCCCAAATTTCCGTTGGGCCGTAAAGACAGACTTGTTATGGGGACGAGTATCCGGAAGTACCGATGGTTTGGAGAATGTCTTTCCGAATGGAGCGACTGCTTCTTTCGAACGGAATTTCTTCGAACTGGGCGGACAGATGGAATTTAATTTCCTTCCGTATAGTGATAAGTTCGCTTATCTGAATACAAAGCGGTTCTCTCCTTATATATTTATGGGCTTTGGGGTAACGGTCGCTCCGGGAAATCAAACGTTTGCAAGTTTGAATATTCCGTTGGGCGTTGGAGTCAAATATAAGGTCATTAACCGTTTGAATTTGGGATGTGAGTTTTCTTTCCGCAAATTGTTCGGTGATTCGTTTGATGTAACGGATGGTAATAATGGCTTTTTGGATAATCCATACGGAGTGGCTAGTAGTGCATTCAAGAATAAAGACTGGTATTCATTGCTGATGTTTTCAGTTACGTGGGATTTTGGCCTGCGTTGTCAGCCTTGTAATAACCGATTTAGTAACGGTGTTTATTAAGATATTGGAAGAATGTCGTTAGAAGAAAAGATTGACAAAAATCACTTGCCGCAGCATGTGGCAATTATTATGGATGGAAATGGGCGATGGGCGAAGGCTCGTGGCCTTGAACGTTATATGGGTCATCAGGAAGGTGTTGTTTCGGTTCGTAAAGTAGTGGAAGCTGCTTCCGATTTAGGTATAAAATACCTTACGATGTACACGTTCTCGACCGAGAACTGGAATCGGCCAATAGAAGAGGTGCATGCTTTGATGACATTGATGGTAGCTGCTATCAAGCGTGAAACACCCGACTTGATGAAGAATAATGTCCGGCTGGATGCGATAGGCGATTTGTCTCGTTTACCAGAAGAGGCTCGGAATACATTGCAGGAATGTATTGAGGAGACATCGGTCAATACTGGGACAACTGTTGTCTTGGCTTTGAGTTATTCTTCCCGTTGGGAGATTGCAGAAGCCGTCCGGCAGATAGCGGGGAAAGTAAAAGACGGAGATTTGGATATAGCTGAGATAACGGAAAGTACAGTTTCTGAACACTTGACTACTCGAAATATTCCGGATCCGGACTTGTTGATTCGTACAGGAGGTGAACAGCGTTTAAGTAATTTCTTGTTGTGGCAATTGTCGTATGCCGAGTTTTACTTTACGAATGTTTACTGGCCTGATTTTAGAAAAGAAGAGTTGTTTGATGCAATACTGTATTACCAGCAGCGCGAACGACGTTTTGGTAAAACAAGTGAGCAATTAATTTTATAAACAATAGCTGTTAATATGTACAAAGGAATAGTGCTGTTTTTCCTTTTCTTGAGTGTAACCTTCGGTGTGTTTGCTCAGGAGAATGGAAGTGATACTGCGAAGGTTGAGAAACCGGCAGATTTGCCGGTGATTTCTTACTCGTTAACGCCGAAGAAGTATAAAATTGCGGATATTAAGGTAACGGGTGTAAAGAATTATGATGATTTTGTGCTGATCGGATTTTCCGGATTATCAGTAGGTGATGAGATTTCTGTGCCGGGAGATGAAGTGACAGCTGCTGTCAAAGCTTTCTGGAAGCATGGATTGTTTTCGGATGTAAAGATTTTGGCGAATAAGATTGAAGGCGATTCTATTTGGTTGGAATATCAGTTAAAACAGCGTCCACGTATTTCGGAAGTTAATTACCATGGTATCAAGAAAGGTGAACGGGAAGACTTGGAAGCTAAACTGGGCTTGAAGAAAGGATTCCAGATTACACCGAATGTCTTGGACCGTGCGAAGATTCTGATTGAAAAGTTCTTCGATGGAAAAGGATTTAAGAACGTGGATGTAAATATCCAGCAAAAGGATGATATGGCTCACGAAGGTGAAGTCATTTTGGATATTTATATTGACAAGAATGAAAAGACCAAGATTCATCGTATCTATTTTGAAGGAAATAATGCGTTGACGGCTCGTCAACTGAAGAAAGCCATGAAGAAGACGAATGAAAAATTCAGTCTTTTCAATGACTGGAAGTCGAGTATCCTGGAAATGTTCAGCACGAAGAAATTTACTACAGAAGAATACGAAAACGATAAGAATAATTTGATAGCCAAATATAACGAGTATGGATATCGTGATGCCGTTCTTTTGGCAGACAGCGTTGTGAACTTCAATGAAAAGAAAGTTGATATTTTCTTGAAGGTTGATGAAGGTGAAAAGTATTATCTGAAAGATATCCGTTTTGTCGGTAATACGAAATATTCGACAGACTATTTGATGGCGGTATTAGGCATGAAGCCGGGTGAAGTTTATAACCAGAAGAAATTGAACGATCGTTTAAGTATGGACGAAGATGCGGTTTCTAATATTTACTTTAATAACGGTTACTTGTTCTTTAACGCAGATCCGGTGGAAGTGGAAGTTGAAAACGATTCGATCGCTTTGGAAATCCGTATTCAGGAAGGTCCGCAGGCTACGATTAATCGTGTCATCATTAACGGTAATGACCGCTTGTATGAAGATATCGTACGTCGTGAGTTGCGTACAAAACCGGGTAAGTTGTTTAGCCGTGAGGATTTGATGCGTTCTGTCCGTGAAATTGCCCAAATGGGACACTTCGACCCGGAAAACATGAATCCGCGTCCTATTCCTGATCCGGAAAATGGAACTGTGGATATCGAATATAATTTGGTTTCTAAGGCGAACGACCAGATTGAATTCTCGGCTGGTTGGGGACAAACCGGTGTGATCGGAAAGTTGAGTTTGAAGTTTACGAACTTCTCTATGAAGAACTTCCTGAATCCGAAATCTTATAAGGGTATCATTCCGCAAGGTGAAGGTCAGACTTTGACATTAAGCGGGCAGACCAACGGACGTTATTATCAGGCGTATAGTATTTCGTTCCTGGATCCGTGGTTTGGGGGTAAACGCCCGAATACACTTTCTATCAGTGCTTACTTCTCCAAGCAAACGGATATCAGTACTTCTTATTTGAGTGATATGTACAGCGGCTATAATCCGTATTATTATGGTTATCCTTATTATGGAAGTTATGGAGGTTATTATGGCAGCTATTATAATAATTATTACAATCCAGGAAGCTACGAATTGGCTTTAAACCCGGATAAGTCTATCATGATGTTTGGTCTGGCTGCCGGTTATGGTAAACGTTTGAACTGGCCGGATGACTTCTTCCAGTTTATGGCTACCTTGAATTATCAGGTGTATATGATGCACGATTGGGATTATTTCTTGGTAAACAACGGAACTTGTCATAATGTCAACTTGGAATTGTTGTTGCAGCGTAACTCTATCGATAACCCGTTGTATACACGTAGTGGTTCGCAGTTCTCGTTCTCAGTAGCAGCAACGCCTCCGTTCTCTTTGTTTGACAACAAAGATTATGCATCTATGAGTGATCAGGATCCGGAGAAGTTCAAGATGATTGAGTACCATAAGTGGAAGTTCAAAGCGAAGGTGTTCTCTCCTTTGGCTCCTATATCCGTGAAACGTACGCCGGTCTTGATGACACGTGCTGAATTTGGTTTCTTGGGTACTTACAATAAGCATAAACGTTCTCCGTTCGAAACCTTCTATATGGGTGGTGACGGTATGACTGGTTATTCAAGTACGTATGCTACCGAAACGATCGGTTTGCGTGGTTATGAGAATGGTAGTATTGCCGGTAATGGTGGTTATAGTTCGTATGGTTATGCTTATACTCGCTTGTCAATGGAGTTGCGTTATCCGTTTATTTTGGAACCGTCGTCAACCATTTACGGATTGGTATTTGCAGAAGCCGGTAATGCTTGGACCGATATGAGTAACTATAATCCGTTTGACCTGAAGCGTTCGGCTGGTGTAGGTGTTCGTATCTTCTTGCCGATGATCGGTTTGATGGGTATTGACTGGGCATACGGTTTCGATGAACCTAACTATGGCTCATCAGGTAAACGAAGCGGAAGTAACTTCCACTTCATTATCGGTCAGGAATTCTAAGCAGCCGGTATCTTGTTGAATTAAAATAGTCTATAAAATAATGTAAAATATAGCCGAGTGTTTAAAACCTCGGCTATATTTGTAGTCGATAGTTTAGTAATTATAAAACAGAAGATGTATGAAAAAGCTTTTTTTGATAAGTTGTTTGTTGGTTGTATGCGCTTGGATGGCTGATGCCCAGAAGTATGCCTTGATAGACATGGAATATATTCTGAAGAATATCCCGGCATACGAGATGACTAACGAACAGTTAAGCCAGGTTTCCAAGAAATGGCAGAACGAAGTGGATGCATTGCAGCAGGAAGCGCAGAATATGTATAAGACCTATCAGAGTGATTTGGTGTTCCTTTCTGCCGAGATGAAGACAAAGCGTGAAGAAGAAATCGTGAAGAAAGAGCAGGAAGCGCAGGATTTGAAACGGAAGTATTTCGGGGCGGATGGCGAATTGTATAAGAAACGCGAAAGTTTGATGAAACCGATCCAGGATGAAATCTACAATGCCGTGAAAGAAATATCGGAAGACAAAGGCTATCAGCTGGTGATTGACCGTGCTTCGGCCATGAGTATTATTTTTGCATCACCGAAGATCGATATTAGTAATGAAGTGCTTGTAAAGTTAGGATATTCAAAATAATTGCGTAACTTTGTGCGCCTTATTGTGGCTTGTATCTCGATAAATATTAATAATCTATTATAATCAAGAAAAATGAAGAAACTTATTGCTTTATTGTTGATGATCCTGCCTTTTGCAGGAGTCGTTAGTGCTCAGGAAGCTAAGATAGCTTTTGTTAATACGCAGGAAGTGTTCATGGCTATGCCGGAAGTGGCAGACATGCAGAAGAAACTGGACGATTTGAATGCGAAGTATAAGAAAGAGTTGGAGACAATGCAGAGTGAATTCCAAAAGAAATATTCAGACTTTGTAGCTCAGCAGGATTCATTGACTGAGAATATCAAAGTAAGAAGAATGCAGGATATTCAGGATATGCAGCAGCGTATGGATAATTTCGTACAGGTTGCTCAGCAGGATGTTAATAAGCAACAGCAGGATTTAGTTACTCCGATTCAGCAGAAGATTTCAGATGCTATCAAAGCAGTAGGTGCAGAACAAGGTTATACATATATCATCGATCCGCAAGTGTTGCTTTATACAGGTCCGAATGCAATCGACGCTACGCCGATGGTAAAGACTAAATTAGGATTGAAATAACTTATTTGGTGATTAATAAATAAATGAGAAGAGGGTTGTACTTGCTGAGGTACGCCCTCTTTTTTCGTTATGGTAACAAAGTATTCATCTTTGCCTGGTCCGATCGGAATCTTTGATTCCGGTTACGGAGGTTTGACGGTATTCGATAAGATTCGAGAACGGATGCCGGCGTATGATTATATCTATTTGGGCGATAATGCCCGTGCGCCGTATGGACCACGTTCGTTCGATGTGGTTTATCGTTTTACGCGGCAGGCCGTCATGCGCTTGTTTGCCGAAGGTTGTCAACTGGTCATCCTGGCTTGTAATACGGCTTCGGCAAAGGCTTTACGGACAATCCAGCAAAGGAACTTGCCCGTTTGGGATGAAACACGCCGGGTGTTGGGCGTTATCCGTCCGACGGTCGAACTGATGGATCGCATCAGCCGGAGTAAACATGTAGGCGTAGTCGGAACGGCTGGAACGATTGCTTCCGGTTCGTACCAGATAGAGATTGCCAAGATGTTTCCACGTATCCAGGTTACTTCGGAAGCTTGTCCGATGTGGGTTCCTTTGGTCGAGAACAACGAGTTTGATTCGCCCGGGGCCGATTATTTTGTCCGGAAGTATTTGGATGAATTGTTTCGGAAAGATCCTTTGATTGATACTTTGATCTTGGGTTGTACGCATTATCCATTGTTGATTGAGAAGATTCGTCGGTATGTTCCGACCGGAGTGACGTTGCTTCCGCAGGGCGAATACGTTGCCAGCAGTTTGGAAGATTACTTGCATCGGCATCCGGAGATGGACTGTAAGCTGACGAAAGGCGGTACATGCCGCTTTCTGACTACCGAATCAGCCGAGAAGTTCTCGGAGGCTGCCTCCGTTTTCCTGAGCCGCCCGATTAGGGTCGAGCAGGTCGTTATCGATTGATCAATTGATTGCTGAAAAATACGCCGGCTTTTTATCAAAATACGCCAGCTTTTGATGAAAAGCCGGCGTATTTTGGATAAAAGTAAGGCATCTTTTTTTATATGCCCGTATCATTTGCTTCTTTCACGAAAGAATGTTCGTGGAAATATCTTTCATATTCCTTGTAATGCACTGTTAATCTTTTAGATGTGGTGATTCAAATTGAAAGATTACTTTATTGAATTTCTTTACCGAAAGGCGTCAAAGCTAATGCTGCCATTTTGAAATGCTGCCTTCCGAACGGGATACCAATGATGGTGATACAAAGCAGCAGGCCGAAGACGAAATGCGTCAGGCAGATCCAAAAACCACCGATGAAGATCCAGATAATATTCATCAGCAGGCAAAGGCATCCGCTCGAGCCGCCGCTGTCTGTCACCGTCTTTCCGAAAGGCCACAACGCCAGGATTCCTAATTTCAGTGTTTGAAGCCCGAAGGGAATACCGATGATGGTAATCATCATGACTAAACTGGCAAGGATGTATTCAACGGCAGTTAGCAGTCCACCGAAGATAAGCCAAATGATGTTTCCGATTGTTTTCATTTACTCTCTTTATTTGAAGGTTGATTAATCTGTATCGAATCAGGAGTTTGCTTGATCTCCAGAATCGTGTCGGTATATTGCCGGTGCAGGCTGTCCAGCTCTACCTGGTATCTTTCTTTGATCAGCAGGAAGCTGTCGCGCAATTCGGGTTTGACGGGAAGCGAAGGCGGTGCGTCCATAGCCAGCGGATTGATGGCTTCTCCGTTCTTATATACCCGGAAATCGAGGTGCGGACCTGTAGATAATCCGGTTGAACCCACATATCCGATCACTTCTCCTTGCTGCACATGGCTTCCTACGGAAAGTCCTTTGGCATATCGGCTCAGGTGCATATAGGAAGTTGTGTACATTGAGTTGTGTTTGATCTTTACGGTGTGCCCGCCACCGTTCATATAACCTTTGGCTATAACTGTACCGGCACCAATCGTCTTGACCGGTGTTCCGACTGGAGCTGCATAATCTACTCCGTGGTGAGCACGATAACGTTTCAGGATCGGGTGGAAACGGGCGTTAGTGAATCGAGACGTGATGCGGAAGAAATCAAGCGGTGCTTTTAGGAAAGCCTTTCGCAAGCTGTTTCCTTCCGGATCGAAATATTCAAACACACTGTCTTGTGTAAAAGGAATGGCTGTGAAAGCCTTTCCTTGATGGGTGAAGATAGCGGCATCGATCGACGTAATCTCCAAGGCAATGGTATCATCGATGAAGGCTTCATGATAGATTACCTGAAACGAGTCCCCTTCTTTTACATCAAAGAAGTCGATCTGCCAGGCATAGACATCAGCTATCTTCAGTGCCAACAGCGGCGACGCGCCTCCGTCCTTGATCACATTCCACAGTGAGGAAGTAATCGTTCCTTCGATATATTTGCGCTTCAGCGTAATGTCTTTTGTGTATTCATACGCATGGATGGAATCTCCCGTCAAATCGATGACTGCATAATCCGTCAGTGACTTGGCAAAAGCGATGTATTGGATAGAAGCCAAAGAATCTAACGTTGTTAAAGTACAGTAGTGCATACCGGCTTTCAGCTTGGTCGGATCCAGAACATGGGCCGAAGCACGCGTGATACTGTCTGCTTTTAAGGCAGAAAATCCTAAACGGGAGAAGATAATTGCCGGATTATCACCTTGCCGGATTTCATATCGGTTTACATCCAGTGAATCGATGCAGACGCCATATTCATATACGTGTTGCAGACTGTCAACCCATTCGCTGTCCACTTCTTCTTCTACTTGCTTTTTCGGTTGGCAACTATTGGTAATCGTCAGGAATAAAAATCCTGTTAGAATAAAAATAAGGGTAAATTGTTTGTTCATATACTTTATTTTCAACTGAAAACAGTTCATCCGAACAAATGTAGGGAATAAAATCTACTCTGGCAAACTCATTTCCTCATATTTATTGTTTACATTTGTTCCACATCTATGGATTTTAAGGGCATGAAGCGAATTATATACCTCTTCTATCTGATACTTGGTTGTCTGTTGGCAATCCCTTCGAAGGCAACTTTGTTGATGGACAAATGTAATCTACCGGACCTATCAAACAATGCTATTCTCTGTATGCACCAAGATCGGGACCATTATGTCTGGTTTGGTACCTACGATGGGCTGAATCTGTATAATGGGACAGATTCGTACGTGTTCCGTTTTGAGCAGAATAATGAAAATTCGCTGTGCAGTAATATTATCCATAAGATTACAGACGCCGAACCTGGCTATTTGTGGATAGCAACCTCATTGGGAATTAATAAGTTCTCTTTGGATAAACGGGCGGTAGTAGAATCATATCCGGGTTATCTGGAATGTTCTTTTTTGGCAACCGACCGGAAAGGAAATACATTGGCAGTCTGTAAGGATGGTTTTCTTTCCGGCTATTCATTAACCAGTGGAGGGTTTCGGGATTTACCGGATGATGAAATTTCCCCTTCAGCGGTGAAGAGTCTGTTTACCGACAGCGAAAATACATTCATGATGGTCTTGGCTTCGGGTAAATTAAGAACCCTCGAAACAGACTTCTCCGAACAGAATTTCCGGGTGAATTATACAGACCGGGAAATCCATTCGCAGCCTATCTCGTATGCTACGGTTGAAGGACAGACTCTTTATCTGGTAGATGAGCAGGAGATTTTGTATCAATATGATTTGAGAACGGGAGTAAAACAAAAGTTGGCTGATCTGACAGGAATGAGACAGAAATACGGATCGGTCATTAATGTCATGTCGCATTGCGGACGGATCTTTGTCTTCTTCCGTGAAGGATATTTTGTCGATGCCATGACATCTCAGGTCGCCTTGCAAACGGGCTTTGGTGTGTTTTGTGTCATGAAAGACCAGAAACAGAATCAGCTGTGGATCGGAACGGATGGAAATGGTGTACATGTCTATTATGATAAACCGCAGTTGTTCGGTTCGTTACTGACCAGTCAGTTTCCGATGCGTATTTATAATCCGGTTCGTGGTTTATTTACGGACGCTTATAAAAACTTATGGATCGGAACGAAAGGTGACGGCCTTTATAAAATCTCTCATTATGATACGCATATCGGGATGATTCCGGCTTCGTCTGTTACCAAGTACACGATAAATGAAGGTTTACCAAGTAACCGCGTCTATTGTTGTACACCCAGTCAGGATACAACCCGTTTTTGGATTGGTTCGGATGGTATCGGTATCTCTTATTATTCTTATAAGGATAAACGGATCCATACACTTGTTCAAGGGAAAGATGAGGTAGCTATCAAACATGTGCATGCTATTGCCGAAATCAACGATTCAACCCTTTGGTTGGCTACAACGAATGTCGGTTTGCTGGAAGTACATTTGCAGATTCAGCCATCCCAACTGAAAATACGGTCGGTGACTTCTTATTTACCCAAGCACGGAACGAATAGCTGCAATGAGTTTCAGTCTCTTTACTATGATGGAGATTCATTACTTTATGCCGGAACTCGTGGCGGATACGGTGTGCTGTGCATGAATGTATATACCAAGCACTATCGATTTGCGAAGAAGAATTTTGAGGATCATTCGGCGATTGGAGATGTGCTTTCTATTTGCCGTTCGTCAGATTCCTTGTTTTATATTGGAGCCAGTTCGGGTATGAGTTTGTTAGGCTTGCAGGATAACAGGGCAACTTATCTTTATCATTATAATCGGAACGATGGCATTGGAAATGATATGATTCATGGAATATTGGAAGGTTCGGACCAGAGTGTCTGGATGAGTACGAATAAAGGACTAACACAGTATAATCCGAAGAATAAGTTATTCCATAGTTACATTGGTTCCGGACTGGAGGTCGTTGAGTTTTCGGATGATTCATATTGGAAGTGCCCTTATACCAGTCGTTTGTTCTTTGGTGGTGTCAATGGTTTGGTTTGGGTAAATCAGCAACATCCTTTTTGGATTGATGAAGGAATGGATTTGCATTTCTTTAATGCCCGGATCGAAGATACATACATGCCTCTAGACAGTTCTTTGGTGCGGAAAGGACTCCGTGTGGCTCATGATACACGTGAAATCCAAGTCTCGTTTGCCGTGCCAGATTATATTAATATCGGTAATTATGAGTATGCCTATTGTCTGGAAGGCTTCAGTCCGTCATGGAATGAACTGCGTCGGGGTAATAAGATTACACTATCGTGGCTGCCTCCTGGAGATTATCGGTTGAAGGTTCGGTTCCGATTAGGTGTTTCTGATTATACCGACAAAGAATATGTCTTGCCAATTACGGTCTTGCCACCTTGGTATCAGACTACCTATGCGAAGGTAGGATATGGTTTTCTGGCTATTCTACTGTTGTTCTTTCTGCATCTTTTGTATCGGAGGCAGTTACGTCGCAAGCAACAAGTGATCTTACAGGCGATGGATGAAAAGCAGAAGCAGAAGTTATATGAAGCGAAACTAAACTTCTTCACGCATATCACCCATGAACTCTGTACTCCGTTAACCTTGATTACGGGAGTGGATGATTACCTGCAGCAATATTCTGCACAGCGGAAAGATTCGAAATTGCAGTCATATAGTCGGATTCTTCGGGAAAATGTATTGGAACTAAATCATCTGATACAGGAAATTTTGGATTTCCGGAAGGTAGAGGATGATGGATTCCGGAATGTGAAGTTCGCTCCGGCTTCGATCTCCGACTTCTTGCGGCATGAATGTGAACGTTTTGAGGCGTTAATCGAACAACGGAAGATTGAATTCCATCTGCAAGTCGCTGATGAATTGAATTGGAATACGGATATTCTGTTGGTGAAGAAGATCTTTTCCAACCTCTTGTCTAATGCCTTTAAATATACTCCGGAAGGTGGAGAAATTCGGGTTTCGGCAGCCATAGAAAATGAAATCTTGGTCTTCCGGGTTTATAATACGGGAAAAGGGATTCCTCAAGAAGAGAGAGAACATATCTTCGACCGGTATTATTTACTCAAAGATGAGGAGGCCGGTGCTGCTACTTCTATGCAGATGCGCACCGGATTGGGACTTTTTATCTGCTTTAATTTGGTTCAGTTGCTGAAAGGATACATTGACATAGAAAGTGAAGAAGGGCAATATGCCGAGTTTATCGTTTCTTTGCCAGCGCAACCGTTGGAAGAATCGGCTTTACCGGAAGAATCGGAACCGGAAGAAACTCCTGTTCCGGCAGACACAAAGCAGAAAGAATTGATATTGGTGGTAGATGATCATAAAGACATCACCTGGATGATTTCGGATGTCTTATCTTCAGACTATCGGGTACATGTAGAGCATTCGGCTACATCTGCTTTGGCTTTTCTGAAACAGGAAACACCTGTGTTGCTGATTACAGATATCATGATGCCGGGTATGAATGGACTGGATTTGTTGACTACCTTGAAACAGGATAAATATTTATCCCATATACCGGTAGTTATAGTGTCTGCCATGATTTCCGAAAAGGAACAGGCCGAAGGGCTGAATCGTGGGGCGGATGCGTATTTGACAAAGCCTTTCTCGTCGGTAGTCCTGAAGTCGACTGTTGACCGTTTGGTATCCAATCGGGAAACGATGAAAGAGTATTATTATTCTCCGGAAAGTGCATTCCAGTTCTCTGGCGGACAGCTGATGCACCAGGAGGATAAAGAGTTTCTGGAAAAGGTAACAGCCATTATCAAGGCAAACATGAATCAGGAAGGTTTGCGTCCGGAGTTTATTGCTGAGCAGTTGCACATGAATACGCGCTCATTGTATCGTCGCTTCAAGAAGATTTCAGATATGACACCTTCTGATTACATCAAGGATTGTAAATTGTCTTACGCAGCTCAATTGCTAGTTACTACGAATATGAGTGTACAGGAGATTTTGTATGCTATCGGAAATACGAATAAGTCGTATTTCTATAAAGAGTTTTCCCGGAAGTATCAGGTAACACCCAAAGACTATCGCAGCATGAATCAAAAGATTGGGAATGAGTAGAGTGTCGTTGTCTGCATAAATTGTGTCAAAAATGACACTAGGGTAAATTTTGATACTATCATGGTCGATTTTGTTCCTTATTATCTCTGAAAAAGCGCTTAATATTGCCATAGAAATGATTCTTAAATCAACGAGCGGTAATATGAGATATTCAAAATTAATTGGTTCTTTGTTGGCTGCAGCTTGTTCGGTTGTAGCTTTTGCTCAGTCGTCCGTTATTGAACGGGTGAATCCGATTATTGGAACAAATGGTATGGGACATACTTTCCCTGGCGCTTGTGTTCCTTTTGGATTGGTTCAATTAAGTCCGGATACAGATACGATTCCTCATAACGTAGATGGAAAGTATCAGCCACGGGCATACGAATATTGTGCCGGTTATCAATATAAGGATAGTAGTATTGTCGGTTTCAGTCATACACATTTCAGTGGAACAGGACATTCTGATTTAGGTGATATCTTAATTATGCCTACAACCGGAGCATTGAAACTGAATCCGGGAACGGCTACCAATCCGGATGGCGGTTATCGTTCGCGTTATTCACATGATACCGAAGTATCCAAACCTGGATATTATGAAGTCTTATTAAGTGATTATGGCGTGAAAGCCCAGTTGACTACGACTCAGCGTGTGGGTGTTCATAAATATACTTATCTTGCACAAGCAAAAGAGCAACGCATCATTTTGGACCTGATTCATGGTATTTATAATTATGACGGAAAAGTCTTATGGGCCAGTTTGCGGGTAGAAAATGATACGTTACTGACCGGTTACCGGATTACCAACGGCTGGGCTCGTACGAATTATACTTATTTTGCGATCTCGTTCTCCAAACCTATCGTTCATTACGGTTGTGAAGAAAAAGCCAAGGTGAATTATCGGGGTGGTTATGGAAAATTCAATATGAAAGAGAATTTCCCGGATATAGGCGGCCGGAAGATTGTTGCTTATTTCGAATTCGATCCGAAAGCTTCTCAAGAGCTGGAAGTAAAGGTCGCTTTGTCGGGAGTAAGTACAGCCGGTGCATTGAAGAACTTGCAGGCAGAAGCTGCATCTGCCGGGTTTGATGAATTGGCCAGCCGGGCTTCGAACACTTGGAACAAGGCTCTTTCTGTGATCGAAGCAAATGGCAATGATGATCAGTTGGCTATGTTATATACTTCTTTGTATCACACGATGATCAATCCGTGTGTTTATACAGACGTAGACGGTCAGTATCGTGGAATTGATCAGAATATTCATACGGCAGATGGCTTTACCAACTATACGGTTTTCTCTGTTTGGGATACTTATCGGGCTTTACATCCCTTGTTTAATATCATCAACCGACAGATCAATACGGATATTGCCAAGTCGATGATGAAACATGCTGAACAAAGTGTACATAAGATATTGCCTATTTGGAGTCATATGGCGAATGAAAACTGGTGTATGATTGGGTATCATTCTGTATCCGTATTGGCTGATGCAATAGCCAAAGGATTGCTGATCGACAAAGAAGAGGCTTTGGCGGCTATGATCAATAGTTCTACAATTCCTTATTTGGATGGAATCAAGGAATATATGGAAAAAGGATACGTCCCGTTGGAACGGAATGGAAGTGCCGGTTCGCTGACATTGGAATATGCCTATGATGACTGGACGATTTATCAGACCGCACTTCGTGCCGGAGATGATCAGGTTGCTGAAACATACAAGAAACGGGCGGCTAATTACAACCAGGTATTTGACCCGTCAATTGGCTATGCTCGTCCGAAGTTGAAGGATGGTTCCTTTAAGAAGGACTTTAATTTGCTGAGTACGCATGGTGAGGGATTCATTGAAGGTAATGCGTTGAATTATTCGTTCTATGTCCCGCAAGATGTGAATGGATTGATTCGGAATATGGGTGGCGAGAAGTCTTTTATAGCGAAATTGGATTCTTTGTTTACGATGCATTTACCGGAAGAATTCTTTGCTCAGACGGAAGATGTCACCAAAGAAGGTTTGTTGGGTGGTTATGTGCAAGGAAACGAACCGAGTCATCATATACCGTTCCTTTATGCCTGGACTTCCAATCCTTGGAAAACACAATACTGGCAACGTGAGATCATGAACAAGATGTATCGGAACAATATTGACGGTTTATGCGGTAATGATGACTGCGGACAGATGTCTGCCTGGTATATTTTCTCAGCTTTGGGATTTTATCCGGTTTGTCCGGGAACAGACCAATATGTATTGGGCGCTCCTTATCTGCCTTATATCAAACTGAATTTGGAAAACGGTAATACTTTTGAGGTGAAGGCTCCGAAAGTGAGCGATAAAAACCGGTACGTCAAGTCGGTGAAGTGGAACGGAAAACCGTATGATAAAGGTTTTATTACCCAGCAGGATATTATGAACGGTGGTGTTCTCGAATTTGAAATGAGTCCGAAGCCGAACAAGAAGCGTTTGTTTACAGGCGACAATCAGCCGTATTCATTGACGCAAGCTGAATAAAGGTATAGTGAGTGTGTTTTTAATCTATTATATAAGAAAATGAAAAGTCGATTTTTACTATCATGTTTCTTTAGTCTGGCATGCTGCTGTTGTATCTCTTGTCAGTCGAATACCACAGAAGAGACGAAAGAAACCGTTTCTGCGACTTGGGATAATTATGATGTTGGTCAGATTGACTTTCAGGTTTTATCGCCTGAAACACGGGGAGCGGCGATTTACAAGGCAATTATTCCGGATCCGGATACATATATTACCGAGCAGGCTCGTAAAGTGTTGGCTACATTATACTTTTCACCCGAAGACAGTATTCCGGGCATTGAATGTATCCATTATAAATTGAGAGAATATGATGGCGTTTCGGCCAAAGACGGAGCACCTCCAGCCATTACAATTGAGTATAGTACAAAATGGATAGAGAAAAGCTTTGGTGAAGGTGATACTGCAAAGGTGGATTACGAAACACGGGGCGTTCTGTATCATGAGTTGACGCATGGATTCCAATTGGAGCCGCAGGGAATCGGAAGTTATGGAACTAACAAGACTTTTTGGGCGATGATTGAAGGTGTGGCTGATGCTGTTCGTTTGTTGAATGGTTGCTTTACTCCTGAGGATCGGCCAAAAGGTGGTCATTATATGGATGGTTATCGTACGACAGGTTTCTTCTTGGCGTGGTTGACCGAAAATAAGGATAAGGATTTTCTTCGTAAGTTCAACAGAAGTACGCTGGAAGTCATCCCTTGGTCTTTTGAAGGTGGCATTCAATATGCTTTAGGTAGTGATCAGCATGTTGATGATCTTTGGAAAGAATACATGAAAGCGATGGGTGACGAGATCTAAGAAGTCTTTGGGTAGCTCGATCGGTAGATACGATACATAGGAAATGTGAATATAGATTATAAGAATTACAAAACCTGGCTATGAAGCAGTTGTGTTAATTATATATATAAATTAGTTGCGTGTTATTCAATCGGCTGTTTCTTTTCAGGGCGTATGGGCTTCTGAAAAGGAACAGCTTTTTTATTATTGTTTGGAAAGTACCTGTAAGATTCATGACTGGGATAATTCGAACCTTTTGGGAAAACTTTTGACAGAAATCAACTAATGATTTTCCAGAAGAGGAAATCAGAGCGGATATGAATGTCGGCAGATAACGTCTTTGTATCTTTGCAGCTCGAAATACAAACTGTTTGTGGGCATGAAGATAAGACGTTTACATTATCCGAACGGACTACGAGGCAAGTTGCTGAAACTGACCGGTCCGATTTTCCTTGAAACCTTATTGATTCTGACGTTGGGCGTAGTCGATACGTTGATGCTGAGCCATTATTCAGATAATGCGGTGGCAGCTGCCGGGGTTGTCAATCAGCTGTTGAATATGGTTTTCCTGTTGTTTAATGTAACGGCAGTCGGAACATCGGTCATGTGTGCCTTATATTTTGGCGCAAAAGACACCAAGAGTTTTACACAGGTGGTTGGTGTGTCTTTGCTTTTCAACGCTATTATCGGTATAATTATTAGTGCCCTGCTTACTTTCGGTGGAAAACAGATGCTGGTCTGGATGGATATTCGCCCGAATCTGATGCCTATGGCAGTAACCTATATGCAGATTGTCGGTGGTTTCGGCTTCTTTCAGGCTATCAGCTTTACTGTTTCAGCAGTGTTACGTGCGGCCAACAAACCGAATTATGCCATGCAAGTAACATGCTTGATTAATATCTTCAATATCATTGGTAACTATTCATTGATTTACGGGCATTTCGGATTTCCGGAAATGGGAATACAAGGAGCAGCCATCTCAACGTCTGTTTGCAGAGGCTTAGGCATGCTCTTTCTTTTCTTTGTCTTATTTAAGCGCTTGATTCATCGGATGCCTTTGGCCTATTTCCGGCCGTTTCCTTTTGATAAGCTTCGGGATGTCCTGAAAGTAGGAATGCCTTCGGCTGCCGAGCAGATTTCTTACGATGCGGCTCAGGTTTGTGTGGTCTATTTTATCAATATGTTAGGGAATGAAGTATTGACTGCCCGGGTTTATATCATGAATATTGTGATTATCGGTTATATATTCTCTTTGGCTATGGCCAGTGCGACTTCCGTTTGTACCGGTAATCTGGTGGGAGCCGGCAAGAAACAAGCAGCATACATCCTAAGTTGGTATGCTTGGAAACGTTCGTTGATGATCACCTTTGTAGCCAGTATGGGTGTTTATTTGTGTGGTCGTTTTCTATTGGGATGTTTTACCGAGAATGAATCGATTATCAAGATAGCCATGAGCGCATTGCTGATCGATGTATTCCTGGAACACGGGCGGGCTACGGTATTGATGTTTCTTTTCTGCCTTCGTTCAGTAGGCGATGTCGTTGTTCCGGTCCTGATAGAAATTGTCTGCATGTGGGTTTTTGCTGTTTCTTTCGGTTATTTCATGGGTATTGCCTTAGGCTTGGGCCTTGCCGGTATCTGGGTCGGCTTGGCTTTGGATGAAAGTTCCCGCGGAGTTGTCCTGGCTCTTCGTTGGCGTACACAGAAATGGAAACAACGGAACTTGATTCGATAACCAGATTTTCTAAAAGGAATTTTAAGAGGAAATGATTGTGTTTGGTACTAATTTTAGTATCTTTGTGAAAATACGAATTGGATGGGATCAAAAGAAAAACTGGTTGAACGATTCAAGAAGTTGCCTAAAGATTTTACATTTGAAGAAACTTTAGTATTGCTTCGTATCTTTGGGTATGAAAAACATAATAAAGGGGCTACATCTGGTTCTCGCATTCGCTTTAAGAATGAAGAAACAGGCCAATTTATAGATATACATCGCCCTCATCCAGGAAGTATTATGAAGCATTGGATGATGAAGGCGATTTATCAGCATTTATTAGATCGGGGATTATTAAAATAGCAGTTATGGATTATTTGGAATATAAAGGATATAAAGGTACTGTAGAATATAGTAAAGAGGATAATTGCCTTTTTGGAAAAGTGATAGGCATGTCTCAAGATGTAATCCTTTATGAAGGACAAACGTTAGATGAATTGCGTAGTGACTTTGAGGCAGGTATAGATGATTATATTGCCGGGTGTATTGCTGAAGGAGTAGAACCCAGGAAACCATTTAGTGGGCGTCTTAATCTCCGTATGCCTTCTGAATTACATGCGCGGGTTGCCAGTTTGGCTAATAGTACAGGTACGACCATCAACGATTTTATTAATAAAGCGATTATTCATGAGCTGGATCATCATTGTGCTACCTCTTGAAATGTGACTCTATTAAATATTAATTAGAGTTAAATATAAAGAAGCGGGTGAACATCTGACCCGCTTTTCCCGTCTATATAGGTAAATGAAATTTGATAATACAAATAGAAGAGAGAATATGAAAAAGTTTTTTATGTTTGCTTTGATGATTCCGGCTTTTATCGGATCATTGGTTGCATGTTCAAATGCCAAAATGACGGCTCAGCAATTGGAAGGAAAGTGGAATATTGTAGAAGTAAAAGGTGAAAAGGTAACAGCAGAGAATACACCTTTCATGGAGTTTGACATGAAGGAAAACAAATTGCATGGTAATGCAGGATGTAATATCTTCAACACCGCTGTAACGGTGGATGAAAAAGATGCTTCGGCTCTTTCCATCGCTCAGGGAATGACTACGATGATGGCCTGTCCGGATATGGATACAGAGACAAAGATTCTGCGGTCTTTTGAATCAGTAAAAGGCGTTAAAGCCGGTGCAAATGCCAACGAAGCTCAGTTGGTGGATGGCGAAGGAAACGTGGTGTTCTTGTTGCAAAAGTAAGGACGTAGTAATAGTCTGTATCAAAATATAAAGATAAAACGCAGAGGCACAAAGCCACAGAGGGAATTTATTTATGTATAAATGAAATAAAAAACTCTGTATCTTGGTGCCTCTGTGTTTAAATCCATTTTATAAGGCATGTTTATTTATTCGTCATAATCCGGATATAATAAGTATTTCTGACGCATTTCTTTATATTGGTCCAGCTCTTCTTGCCAAGAAGCCTTTATTTCCTCTTCTGTAAGTCCGTCGATGATTTGCTGACGGAGTTTATCGGTTCCTGCCAACAGGTCAAACCACTTGGCCCGTGAGAAGAAAAAGTCGGTATTCTTTCCTGTCTTCTGGTAAAAATCCAAGACGAAACGCAGTGTCAAACCTCCTTCAAAAGGATATTCCTGTAGGTTGATTCCATAACATAGCTTGTCTTTCTGCAACGGGTTGGTATCAAAGCCCGGCAGTGAAACAGGTGTGAACGTATAGTCTCCATATTTCTCATCCGGATAACCGATCATTTGAAAAGGATGATAGGTACCGCGTCCGATACTGAATGGTGTTGCTTCGAAGAAACAGAGTGACGGATACAGCCGGATCGCCTGATCATTGGGTAAGTTGGGCGAAGGTTTGATCGGTAACCAGTACGGATCACCATGTTTCCAGTTTTCGACCTTGACGATATGTAGGTTACAGGATTTCTTTCCGGTCTTTAACCAACCTTCTTCGTTGATCATCCAGGCCAATTCGCCAACGGTCAGGCCGTGCAATAAAGGAATCGGGTCAACTCCGACAAACGATTTGAATTTATCTTGCCGGATCGGTCCATCCACAAAGTCATTCGGATTCGGACGATCTAACACGATAAACTGTTTCTTGTTTTCAGCGCATGATTCCATCACATAATGCATCGTACTGATATACGTATAGAAGCGGGTTCCTACATCTTGGATGTCAAAGACGACGACATCTATATCTTTCAGCTGCGAAGCTGTCGGACTTTTATGCTTTCCGTAAATTGAAACGATAGGAATACCCGTTTTAATATCTTTACAATCCTTTACCTTCTCTCCGGCATCAGCCGTTCCTCTGAAACCATGCTCGGGAGCAAACACACATCTGACATCGATTCCGCGTTCGAGCAAGACATCCAGTAAATGCTGTTGCTGTTCGCCCAGACAAGAAGTCTGATTAACCACCAGTCCGACTCGCTTATCTTTCAGAAGCCGTGTTACTACTTCTATTCGCTCAGCGCCGACTTTAAGCTGAGTACTGCCTTGGGCTGAACAAAAAACTGGGGTATTCCATAAAAGAATAATCAAACATATAACCATTCGTATTCTTTCCATATCCGTTTTTAGATTAATTCCTGTTAGGGCAAAGATAAATAATTTTGTTTATTCGTTTCTATTTTATAGGCAGATAGTCTGGAAGAATCAATTGAAATTATATGATAAACTAATTGTTTGACATCTGTCGAAAAGCTTTACTACTACTGTCAAAAAGCTTTAGCACATATATGGAAAAGCTTTACGACATTTGTCAAAAATATAAATTCCCATTATTTTTTGCCTTTGAGTTCATGTGAATACATCAATAGACCTATGGATCAGTGATTGGAAAATATCTGAAAAGAATGAAGCCTTTGTATAATTTTTTTTACATTTGCCTTGAAAATAATATAAAATGAAAGACAAAGACTTTGCAAAGGTATATGAGCGGAATTATAAACGTTCGTTTCTGTTTGCCAAATCGTATGTACACGATGATTTGGTAGCAGAAGATATTGCTGCCGAATCTTTGTTCAAATATTGGCAAATCTGCAAGGAGTCGGAAGAAAATGTTTCCGAAGCGATGCTGGTCACCATACTGAAAAACAGAGCGATCGATCATTTAAGGAGAGATGCACATCGGTTAGTAGCTCTTGAAGATATGGCAGAAATGGCCGTACGGAATCTGGAAATACAAATTTCCGCATTAGAGGCTTGCGATCCGAACGAACTGTTTTCGGAAGAAATTCAGCGGATTGTTCAAGAGACCATGAATACTTTGCCTGAAAAAACACAAGAAATCTTTTTTTTAAGCCGATATGAGAATAAAACATTCAAAGAGATTGCAGAGATAGTGAATCTTAGTCCTAAAACTGTTGAATATCATATCTCTCAAGCTTTGAAAGCCTTGCGTATCGCCTTGAAAGATTATTTACCGCTGTGGCTTATCTGGTTCTATTGGTATCAGAATTGATCAGATTTCACACCCTTCACAGGAAATCGCTTATTAACAATGGAATAGACAGGTGTGTGAACCCTATTTTATTTTTTAGAAATAGTAGTATCCAGTTAGAGGAAAAGGGAAACCTGTCGTCTCATCCAATTTTTTTCTCAAAAAAATCTATTTTTGTTTAGGGATATCTTTTCGTGAATCGTTATAATAGAAAATTCGGTAAGAATATGGATGAATTGTTGATGAAATACATAAAGGGAGAAACAACACCGGAAGAAAGAGAAAAGGTGGTGCGTTGGTTGGACGAAGATTCGGAACACATGCATCAGTATCGTTCTTTACGGAAGCTTTATGATATTTCTTTGTGGAGTCCGATTGAAGAAACCCGGCAAGAGGAAAAACAAACACGGACATTCAAGCCGGTTTGGATTGAATTCTTGAAGGTGGCAGCCGTTATCCTGATTACCTTTTTAGGAACAAAAGCTTTCTTTGACGGAAAAGATGATCCGGTAAATATGCAAACCGTAATTGTTCCGGCCGGACAACGGGCTGAACTATTATTGGCCGATGGTACTAAAGTCTGGTTAAATACTCGTTCGAAGTTAAAATTCCCGGATCGCTTTCAAAAAGACGCCCGGAAAGTAGAATTGGATGGAGAAGGATATTTTGAGGTGACCCATCAGGAAGAAGTTCCTTTTACAGTTCATACCTCCAAATATGATGTGAAAGTATTAGGTACCGAATTTAATGTAAAGGCATACAAAGATAAAGAACAGTTCGAAACCTCTTTGTTGAAAGGAAGCGTTGAGGTTTCAAATGCGAATAAATCGCAGACGATTCGTTTAAAACCGGATGAACAAGTGGTCAGTGACGGAGGTCAGTTAGTACGTTCAACCATTCAGAATAAAAACTATTTTCGTTGGAAAGAAGGATTGCTCTGTTTGGATGACGAGTCCATTGGTAGTCTGATAGAGAAGCTGGAGTTATATTACGATGTTAATATTGTAGTTCAAAGACCTTCGCTGATGAAATACCATTATTCCGGTAAATTCCGTATTCGGGATGGTGTAGAACACGTATTGAAAGTATTACAGCTAAAGCATAAATTCACCTATATAGAAGAGGAGGAACAAAATTTGATAATAATAAAATAAACAACGTGTTAAATCGAAGGCCTATGGTAAAATAAAAAAAGAAACAAAAAATTCGGAAGATGCTGCAACATCTCCCGAATCTGTAAGTCAGTGAATAATTGACTTTCCCTTAAATCAATTTAGTACTCACTTTTAACACTACAAATGTATGAAAAATATTTGTACCAGGCTGTTATTGCCTAAAATAAAAACACCTATAAAAACAAATCGAGCCATGAAATTAACCTGTGCTTTGTTACTTACCGCCTCTATGGGCGTCTTCGCGACGGGTAATGCACAAACCATGCGTGTAAATATTCAAGCTGATAATGTGTCTACCGGAAAAATTCTTTCAGAAATAGAGAAGCAGACCGATTATCTGTTTGTCTATAACAAGAAAGAAGTAGATCTGAAGAGAAAAACGAGTGTCAATGCAGTCAACAAAACAACTGCCGAAGTTCTATCAACCATCTTTGAAGGTACAGATATCATCTATGCCATCGAAGGAGAAAATATCATGTTGATGCGGAAAGAGCAAAACTTGGCTGTTGTACCGGATGCTGTTCAGCAGGATAACAAAATTACAGGAACCGTATTAGACCCTACTGGCATGCCTGTCATTGGAGCTAATATTATGATAAAAGGAACTACCAACGGAACCATTACTGATATGGATGGTAAGTTCTCGTTGGAAGTACCGAAAGGTGCTACTTTAGTTGTCACTTATGTTGGATATACCAATCAAGAGATCTCAGTAGGGAATCAGAAAAAACTATCTATAACTTTAAGAGAAGATTCTGAGGCTTTGGATGAATTGGTGGTTGTAGGGTATAGTACACAAAAGAAAGTGAATTTGACTGGTTCTGTTTCAACAGTAAGTTTTGATGATAAATTAACCTCAAGACCAGTAACCGATGTCTCTCAGATGTTGAATGGCGCTTCTCCTGGTCTCCAGATTATGCAGAGTTCAGGAGAGCCGAATGCGGAGAGTTTTTCATATAACATACGTGGAGTCGGGACGTTGAACAGTTCAAGTCCATTGGTCCTAGTAGATGGAATGGAGCAAAGTATTAGTATGGTTAATCCATCAGATATTGCGAGTGTTTCCATTTTGAAGGATGCCGCTTCTTGTGCGATTTATGGAAATAGAGGAGCAAATGGCGTAATTCTTATAACAACGAAGAGTGGTTCTGATGGTAAAATTAGTATCAGTTATGATGGTACGGTTTCATATAATGAGCCATTTAAAATTATCCATACAATTTCCGATTATGTTTCGTATATGAAATTAATGAATGAATCAGCAAATAATCTTGGAAATTCAGATATATTCTCTCAAAGTTCAATTGACCTTTGGGAAGCTGCAAATGCAGATCCAAATGGAACTTCAGCTTCAGGATATCCGAATTATGTAGCGTATCCTAACACGGATTGGTGGGATGAAATTTATACGAAGCAATGGATGCAGAAACATTCTATTTCATTGAATGGAAAAGAAAAGAAAACCGGTTATTCGATGAGTTTCTCTTATATTGATAATCCAGGTGTTGTTAAAAAAACAGGTTATCAACGATATATGGGACGTGTAAATTTGTATTCTGACATAACGGATTGGCTGCGTGTTGGAACTCGTACTTGGGGAAATGTCACAGACCGGGATGTTAGTAGCTCTGGTAGTGGCTTTTTCAATTCGATAAATACAATGAAGATGACACCTTGTATTTATCCTTATTATGATGGAAAGTATGGTGCACCGGAAGGTCCAGAGGATGATCCTCAATCTCATAATCCGCTTTGGGATATGGCCGTTTCAGATGGACATGATAAATATACGCAATTGTACACGGATTGGTATGCTCAAGTGAAATTCTTAAAACATTTTACCTATAATTTTGATTTCTATTATAAAGATCTTCGCCGAGAAAAGAAAACTGTGGATACTTCTATAGGGAAATACAGCTTTTTGAAAGGTGCTTACTCGACAGGTGCTGCAGATCCATCTACTCTTTATACGTATATGTACTATACAAGAGAGAATACGACTAAATTGAATCATTTGCTTAATTACAATCAATCCTTTGGAGGACATGATGTGTCTGCAATGATCGGATACGAAGAACAGACGTATAAATATCGTGTGACAGATGTAAGTAAATTAGGACTAACGGATGCGAGTGTTAGCGATTTAGATGCAGCTACCACACCATATTCTACATCTGGATATGGAACAGAATATGCAGCTCGTTCAGTTTTTGGTCGTATGAATTATGCTTATAAAGGTAAATATTTGTTTGAGTTTAATTTACGTTATGATGGTTCATCTAGGTTTGCTCCTGATTATCGTTGGGGAGCATTCCCTTCTTTTTCTGCGGGCTGGCGAATGTCTGAAGAAGCATGGTTGAATTCTGTTGATTGGTTGAGTAATTTAAAACTGCGTGCTTCTTGGGGTAAGTTAGGTAATAATTCTATAGGTAATTATGATTGGCAATCAGTTTATTCTTCTGCAAACTATTCAACGGGACAGGCAATAACAAGTGGTATAGCAATTACTTCAATTGCTAATGCCGCTTTAACTTGGGAAGAAACATCTGTGACTAATGTTGGTGTTGACTATGGTTTCTTTGGTAATAAACTATCTGGAGGTTTTGATATATATAACAAACTTACTTCTGGAATTCTTTATACGCCGGATATGTATATGGTAATGGGTAATGCTACAGGACCAAAAGAGAATATAGCAGAAGTAACGAACCGAGGCATTGAATTTGAATTAGGATGGTCTGATAATATTGGAAAAGATTTCAGTTATAGTATTCGAGGTCAATTTTCTTTTAATAAGAATTTTGTTAGTAAATATAAAGGAAAGTTAGAACGTGGATGGAATGTAGATCATTCGGAATATTCTACTAATATAGGAGATGTTTCTACTGGTAGTACGACACGGGTAATAGAAGGTCATGAGATAAATGAGTTTTATCTTCCAAATGTGTATAAAGGTAATGGAACTTATTTTAATGAAGATGGTTCTGTTAATGTAAATGGAGGACCGAAAGATGGTATGATTCGTACAGATAATGATATGAGATGGCTTCAAGCAATGGTGGATGCAGGTTATTCATTTCAACCTTACAATACAATAGCAAGGAATGGACTTTGGTATGGAGAATATATTTATGCAGATGCAAATGGAGATGGAATATATGGAAACTCATATGATTCGGAGTTCCAGGGAACCTCAGCAACTCCGAAATATAACTTTGGACTTTATGCAAATGCTAATTGGAAAGATTTTGATATTTCAATGACTTGGGGAGGTGCGGCTGGATTTAGTATTTATTACTATTCTACATCTAGAAACTCTAGTGAGACAGTTTATGGTTATGCAATTCCAGAAGATGTCGCAAATGACCATTATTTCTATGATCCAGAAAATCCATTCGATCCTCGTACCAATCAAGATTCGAAACAACCTCGTTTGGTTAATGTTTCGGGAGCTCAGAGTTCGGCAAGTTCTTCTTTGCATTTGGAAAAAGGTAATTTTATAAAACTTCGTAATCTAACATTTGGTTATACTTTGCCAAAAGAGTTATCTAAAAAGTTTTTTGTGGAACGGTTGCGGGTGTATGCTTCTGGAGAAAATTTGTTTGCAATCTCAGGCTTCTCAGGTCAAGATCCAGAAATGCGTACAACGGTAGGTTATTCTACAATGCGTCAATATGCATTTGGTATAAATGTTACATTTTAAATTTATAGGATATGAAAAGAATTATTAGAAATATAGCCGCTATTTTGGTAGGAATGACATTTGTTTTAGGATATTCAAGTTGCGATGTTGATCTTCTTGATACAACTCCTAGTAGTAGTATTTCAAGTGCAAATGTATGGGAAAGTCCAATATTAGCTCGTGCTGCAGTAATGGGTGTATATAATGAATTGTATGAAAAGTTTTCAAAAAATTGTACAGGACAGACATTAGGGATTCCCTATGATGCATTTTCTTCCGTTATGGATATTGATATGAATTGGAAGAATAGTTGTTTTGTTATTTCTGGTTCTTGTACACCCTCAACATCAGCCGTTTCTACTCATTATAAATTTTACTATACGATTATATATCGTGCAAATGATGTTATAAATAATATAGATAATGTACCTGAAATGGATGATGAAGAGAAAGCTAAATTGAAGGCAGAATGTAAGTTTTTACGTGCTTGGGCTTATTTCTATTTGAATGTTTTATGGAAAGGTGTTCCTATTTATACAGAAAATGTCCCTAATTCAGAAGCGACTAAAGCTCGTTCCTCAGAATCTGAAGTTTGGAATTTGATAATTTCAGATCTTACAGATTGTATAAATGAGGTTAATCTTCCTAATAAATATGCGAAAGGAAATAGTGATTATGGGCGTATCACAAAAGGGGCTGCATATGCATTAAGAGGACAGGTATATCAGTTTTTGGAAGATTATACAAAAGCTCTTGCTGATTTTGAAGCAATAGAACCTATGGGTTATTCGCTTTATAGCCCAAGTGATGGTGAAAAAGGGAATGATGATTTTTTCCAGTTGTTTAAACCTGCCAACGAACAGTGCGATGAAATGATATTCTCAATTCAGTGTGTTGAAACAACTGATATGGGAAATCCAAGAGGTATAAATTATGGGAACCGTTGTACTGGAGGTTCTGCTTGGAACAATTATTTGCCTAATCCTGCTTTTGTAGAAATGTTTGAATGTGCGGATGGTTCAGACTTTAACTGGGAAAAATATTGTCAGGGTTGGGATTCAATGAACCCGACAGAACGTGTTGTGTTTTTTTTACGTGATGGTTTGGAATCGGGTAACGGACATTGGGGAACAACTGATGCAACTTCAGATTATAAATCTTTATATGATAATATGGTAGCGTATGGAGCTGATATGACTAAATACTTAGATCAGGGAAATGAAGAAAGAATTCGTAAAGCATATGAAGATCGAGACCCGCGTTTAATGCAATCAATAATTACTCCATACTCGACCTATGAAGGTAATCAATCTGGCATTGGCAATCATACGTGGACACTTCGTTGGCCTTATATTTTGGATGCAGGTGAGCCATATGATATTCGTACAGATACAAATTCAAAGTTTTATTATTTGTGGAGAAAATATGTTACAGAAAATGATGAATGTACTACACGTTGGGTTTATTCAGAAGATATTATTTTGTGTCGTTATGCAGAAATACTTCTTCGTAGAGCAGAATGCTTAAATGAGTTGGGTAGAACGGATGAAGCTATTATCTATGTGAATATGATAAGAAAGCGGGCTGGGCATGTTTTATTAAATGATCCGACGTATCCTGCAACAAGTGTAAAAGGCCAGGAAGATATGCGGCAACGAATTCGGAAAGAGTTTTATGTTGAATTAGGTGGTGAAGATTCAATGTTTTTTAATGAGTTGCGTTGGGGTACGTGGTATGATCGGAAATTTAAAGATAATTCCTCTAATCAAGTTGGTGCTTTGAATTCAAATGGATTAATGCAAATATGGGGTGAAACTACATATAAGCATCTTAGTGTTGGTGAGCATATCAAAGTATGGCCAATTCCTGCAAAAGAAAGAGAAATGAATCCAAATTTAACCCAAAATGCAGGTTGGCAAGATTAATTAAATATATAATATTATGAAGTGTTTATTGTTTTTTATTAGCTGCTTATTTTGTGTTTCTTTGAATTCTTTTGCTCAAGATCGTGCAGATCAGCAGCATTTAACAGATCAGAACTCGTTTTCGATGATCTTGTTAGGTGATCCGCAAGGATACACGAAATATGATATTAATCAGCCATTATTTGATCTTTGTACAGCTTGGATTGCAGATAACATTGATCAGTTAAACATAAAAACAGTTTTATGTACGGGTGATATTGTTGAGCAAAATGAAAATATTGTTCGTAATCGTAAAATGCTGAATCAAACAAGTAGGGAAATGTGGGAAGCTGCCTCTAATGCTTTTAAACGTTTGGATAATAAAGTTCCTTATATTATTTCAGCAGGAAATCATGAATATGGCTATCAGCGATCAGAGAATGGAATGACTCATTTCCCTGAATATTTCCCGTTTGAAAGAAATTCAGCTTGGCGGGATATTTGCGTCAGTGCATATCCCAATCGAAATGGTTTAGCATCTTTGGAGAATGCTGCGTTTGAGTTTGCTGATCCGAATTGGGGAAAATTATTGGTTTTAACAACCGAATTTGCTCCTCGTGATGAAGTGTTAAATTGGGCTAAAAATTTAATATCTCAATCTTCTTATAAGGATCATAAAGTAATATTTATGACTCATTCTTTCTTAAAAGAACGAACTGCAGAAAGAATACAAGAGGAGACTTATGCTATTACTCCACGAAATTGGGGAGAAGCTATTTGGCAGAAACTGATAAAACCTTCAGAGAATATATTTATGGTCATTTGTGGTCATACAGGAAAGCCTGGGGATTTTGAAGATTCAGTTGCATATCGAGTAGATAAAAATTCCTCAGGAAAAGATGTTCATCAGATGATGTTCAATATTCAAATTCTTGGTGGAGGTTGGGAAGGTAATGGAGGTGATGGTTGGTTACGTATATTGGAATTCTTACCGGATGGGAAAACTATTAAAGTAAGAACTTATTCTCCTTTATTCGGGATTTCTCCATCGACAAAACACCTTGCTCATAGAACTGGGGCATGTGATCAATTTGATATTGTTGTTAAATAATATTCATAAAGATAGTCCATATTCGAATATGATGATGGACTATCTTTAATTTTTAGAAAATACAAAACCAATACATGGACTTATGTATAAATCTTTGTTGAGCTTGACTTCGTTAAACTTATTGACTGCTCTGTTTTCAAATGAATTGCTTGCTGTAAAAGATCCTCGTCCTAATATTATTTTAATATTGGCAGATGATTTAGGATATTCAGATATAGGTTGTTATGGAGGTGAAATAGAAACCCCAAACTTAAATCGTTTGGCTGAGGATGGAATAAGGTTTACACATTTCTATAATACAAGTAGAAGTTGTCCAACTAGAGCTTCATTATTAACTGGACTTTATCAGCATCAAGCTGGTATTGGACGTATGACATTTGATGATGGCCTTCCAGGTTATAGAGGGACCATGACTCATAATGGTGTGACGATAGCTGAGGTTTTAAAATCTGCTGGCTATAATACAGCTTGGGTTGGTAAGTGGCATGTCGCTGAGACACCATTGCGACCAGATCAAAGGCAATGGTTAGCTCATCAAGTGAAACATGAAGAGTTCGCTCCCAAAAATAATTATCCTATTAATAGAGGCTTTCAGGATTGTTATGGAACAATTTATGGAGTAGTTGACTATTTTGATCCGTTCAGTTTAATTTATGGAGATCAACCTGTAGATACTGTGCCTAAGGATTATTATAGTACAATAGCATTGGGGGATACAGCTGTTTCATTTGTGAATAAATATGCACAATCGGATAAGCCTTTTTTTATGTATTTAGCTTTTCATTCCCCTCATTGGCCATTGCATGCTTTACCTCAGGATATAGAAAAGTATAAAGATACTTATAAATGTGGTTGGGAAAAAATTAGAGAGGAGCGTTATAATCGTCAAAAGAGAATGAAACTTTTTGGTGATATTGATAATTTCTTGTCTCCTCGTCAATTTGAGGATTCTTGGGAAGATAATCCTGATAAAGAATGGGATGCTCGAGCTATGGCTGTACATGCGGCTATGGTTGATCGTATGGATCAGAGTATTGGGTTGCTATTAAAAGCATTGGAAAAAAATGGTCAAATAGACAATACATTGATTCTTTTTATGTCAGACAATGGTTGTAGTAATGAAATTTGCCAGTTATACTCTGAGGGAGAAAATGATAGACCTGCTGAAACTAGAGATGGTCGTAAAATTATTTATCCTAAGAAGAAAGAAATACTACCAGGTCCAGAAATATCTTATGCTTCTGTTGGCCCTAAATGGGCAAACGTTGCTAATACTCCATTTCGTTTTTGGAAAGCGAAATCTTATGAAGGAGGAATTTGTACTCCAATGATTGCACACTGGCCAAAAGGTATAAAACAAAAAAAAGGGAGTATAAATACCGCATATTGCCATGTTATAGATATTATGGCAACTTGTTTGGATATTACGAATGCAAGTTATCCTGATAAATATAATGGATATGATATTCAGCCTTATATGGGAGTAAGTATGCTTCCTATATTTGAAGGAGAAGAACAATCAGTAGAAAGAGATTTGTGTTTTGAACATTTTAATGAGAAGGCTTTGATTGATGCAGAAGGCTGGAAAATTGTTCAACCTAGTGATTCGAAAACTCAGGCTTGGGAATTATATGATTTAAATACAGATAGATCTGAAATGTTTAATTTAGCTAGTAAATATCCTAATAGAGTGAAGGCTATGGTGAAGCGATATTTAGAATGGGAAAAACAATGTAAAGTTGTTCCTAGACCAGCCAAGTAGTAGTTCTATTTGATTCTTCTTTACAGATCCGTTTTAGATTATAAGTTTTTACTAAAACGGATCTTATGCTATTAGTTTTTATGAGGATGATATTCGTTTTGAGATAATTATGAATAAATTTTTTCTTTTCTATTTGTTGCTAAACTTGTTTATAAATGTGTCATATTCTCAGAAGTTTATGTATGGAGAATATGGGAAAGTAAATACCCGAAGTGTAAAAACTCAATTACCGGAATCTTTGAAGCCTGTATTTAACTATTGGATTCGAGATACTTGGGCAATATTAGGCCCTGATGGATTCTATTATATAACAGGAACAACAGCTCCCCCTGAAAGGATATTTAAAGGGAAAATTCATTGTTGGGATTGGAATGATGGATTGTATCTTTGGCGTTCAGCAGATTTAAAAATATGGGAAAATCTAGGATTAATTTGGTCTTTAGATGAAGATGCAACATGGCAAGGAAAGCCTAAAGTATATGAGACAGATGAGATTTATGAAAATAAATCTATTAATGGAGATACATTAGATAACAAGTTTAGAGCTGTTTGGGCTCCTGAGCTTCATTATATTAAAAGTCTTAAGAATTGGTTTATTGTTGCTTGCATGAATAATTCTGCTAAAGGAAAAGGCTCTTTTATATTAAGAAGTAAAACAGGTAAACCAGAAGGACCATATGAAAATATTGAAGGGAATAAATATAAACCGATATTTTCTGATATTGATGGAAGTCTATTTGAGGATTCTGATGGAACAGTTTATTTTGTAGGACATAATCATTATATAGCAAAGATGAAACCAGACATGAGTGATTTGGCTGAAGAACTGATGAAAATAAAAGAAACTGAATACTATGCTGAGCCATATATAGAAGGTGCATTTATCTTTAAATTTGCTGGTAAATATCATTTAGTTCAGGCTATTTGGTCTCATCGGACATCAGAAGGTGATACTTATGTTGAAAAAGAAGGGATAACATCTCAAAATACACGCTATAGTTATGATTGTGTGATTGCGACTTCTGATAATATCTACGGACCTTATGGTAATAGATATTGTGCGATAACAGGAGGTGGGCATAATAATTTTTTCCAAGACAAAGATGGCAATTGGTGGGCAACTTGTTTTTGGAATCCTAGAGGGAATCAGGCATCAGAATTTCAGCAAACTTGCCAACCCGGACTTATACCTATGATCTATGAAAATGGTCAATTTCATCCTAAAGGATATTAGATGTTTATAAAAGTGTTGTTAGATTAAAATCCTAAAATCCTCCTATCTTTGTACAATAATAATTACTTAAATCAGACATCATGAAAAATCTAATTATTGTATCAGCGGCTTGTTTGGCTTTGGTGGGTTGTACAGGCACGAAAGAAGCGCAGAAAGAAGAAGCGCCATTAAAGAGGATTAGTCAAGTAGACTTTTCGCATGTGAAAATAGAGGATGGTTTTTGGTCTCCTCGGCTGAGTAAACATACAACGGCTACGTTGCCGGTTTGTATCGATCAGATTGAGAATCAGACGGGTCGTATCCGTAATTTTGAGAATGCAGCAAAAGGAGAAGGAGAACATTCGGGTATTTTCTTCGATGACTCAGATGTGTATAAGGCGTTGGAAGGTATTGCATATAGTTTGATCAACAATCCGAATCCGGAGTTGGAGAAGAAGGCGGATGAATGGATTGACAAGATGGCTGCTGCCCAGCAACCGGATGGATATATCAATACGTATTATACGTTGACGGGATTGGATAAGCGTTGGACAAATATGGATAAGCATGAGATGTATTGTGCTGGTCATATGATGGAAGCAGCAGTCGCTTATTATCAGGCTACGGGAAAACGGAAGTTATTGGATGTAAGTATCCGGATGGCTGATCATATGATGAGTGTTTTTGGTCCGGGAAAACGGCATTGGGTACCGGGACATGAAGAAATCGAACTAGCGTTGGTGAAGTTATATCAGGCAACGGGAGAAACGAAGTATTTGGATTTTGCCAACTGGTTGCTGGAAGAACGAGGTCATGGTTATGGCAGTAAAGGTGATGAGGGAGACTGGAATCCGGAATATTATCAGGATGTAGTGCCGGTACGGGATTTGGAAAGTATCTCCGGTCATGCTGTCCGTTGTATGTATCTATATTGTGGTATGGCGGATGTGGCGGCTTTAAAGCAGGATACAGGTTATGTAGAAGCAATGAACCGCTTGTGGGATGATGTCGTATTGCGCAATATGTACGTTACTGGTGGTATCGGATCTTCTCGTCATAATGAAGGCTTTACAGAAGATTACGATTTGCCGAATCTGGAAGCTTATTGTGAAACGTGTGCTTCAGTCGGTATGGTATATTGGAACCAACGTATGAATCAGTTTACGGGAGATGCCAAGTATGTAGATGTGTTGGAACGTTCGATGTATAATGGCGCTTTAGCTGGTGTCTCATTGACTGGAGACCGTTTCTTCTATGTAAATCCGTTGGAATCGAAAGGCGATCATCATCGGCAGGCTTGGTATGGATGTGCCTGCTGTCCGAGTCAGATTTCCCGTTTCTTGCCTTCTATCGGGAATTATATCTATGGAGTTTCCAATGAAGCTTTGTGGGTAAATCTGTTTATTGGTAATACAACGAAGGTGAAAGTGGGTGATCTGGAAGTGACGATCCAGCAGAAGACTAATTATCCGTGGGATGGAAAAGTAGAGCTAAAGGTATCAGCAGCACAGGCTTTAAATAAAGAATTGCGTATCCGTATTCCAGGCTGGTGTAAAGATTATCAATTGTCTGTAAAAGGTCAGGTTGTAAAGGCTTCGGTAGATAAAGGCTATGCGGTGATTAAGGATTGGAAACCGGGCGATGTGATTTCTTTGGAAATGGAAATGCCGGTAGAAAAGGTAGCTGCTGATCTGCGTGTAAAGCAGGATGTTGGTAAGCGAGCTATTCAGCGTGGACCATTGGTATATTGTTTGGAAGAAGTGGATAATCCGAAGGGTTTTGATCAGTTACAATTAGAAGCCGGGACCACTTTCGAAGTAGTAGATGCTCCGGAACTATTGGGTGGTGTTAAACTGATTAAAGCTCAGTCAGGAAAACAACAAATGACCTTCATCCCATATTATACGTGGGATAACCGGGAGGCAGGACAGATGAAAGTATGGATTGATTATCAGGAATAGTATAAATAGATTTAACCATGAAAAGAAGAATAGCTTTATGGGCAGCTTCGCTGGCTGTGTTTGCCTGTTCCTCTGTGCGGGCCGAAGAAGCTGGTTTCTCCGGAAACTACCAGAACAATCGTCAGCCTTTGCTGCAGAAAGAATATATTGAGTTGCCTTTGGGAACAATCCGGGCAAAAGGCTGGATGGAAGATCAGTTGCTTCGGATGAAGAAAGGGATGACGGGACATCTTGATCAAGTTTATGAACAAGTGATGGGCCAACGTAATGGCTGGCTTGGTGGGGATGGCGATGTCTGGGAACGAGGACCGTACTGGATTGACGGTTTGTTGCCTTTGGCCTATATCTTGGATGATGAAGAATTGAAGAAGAAAGTGCAGCCGTGGATTGAATGGTCGTTGGCTTCACAAAAGGAAAATGGCTATTTTGGTCCGGATACCGATCGTCCGTATGAACCCGGTTTGCAGCGGGATAATGCTTACGATTGGTGGCCAAAGATGGTGATGCTGAAAATCATGCAGCAGTATTATTCGGCTACCGGTGATGAACGGGTGATTCAGTTGCTGACCAATTACTTCAAGTATCAGCTGAAGACTTTACCGGAAAGTCCGTTGGGACATTGGACCTTTTGGGGAGAACAACGCGGAGGAGACAATCTGATGGTGGTATATTGGTTATATAACATCACGGGTGATAAGTTTCTGTTGGAGCTGGGTGAGTTAATTCATAAGCAGACCTTCAACTGGACGGATGTTTTTCTGCATCAGGATCATTTGAGCCGTCAGTTGAGTTTACACTGTGTGAATTTGGGACAGGGTTTTAAAGAGCCTGTTGTATATTATCAGCAGAATAAGGATCCGCAGCAGATTATGGCTGTAAAGAAGGCTGTGAAGCAGATCCGTAATACGATCGGATTGCCGACAGGTTTGTGGGGTGGCGATGAATTACTTCGTTTTGGTAAACCAACTGCCGGTTCGGAGTTGTGTACGGCTGTCGAGATGATGTTTTCGTTGGAAGAGATGCTGGAAATAACGGGTGATGTTGAGTGGGCCGATTATTTGGAGCGAATAACTTATAATGTATTACCAACGCAGATTACCGATGATTATTCAGCTCGTCAGTATTACCAGCAGTTTAATCAGGTGAATGTAACGCGTGATTATCGGGAATTCTCGACACCTCATGAAGATACGGATATTCTTTTTGGTGTATTGACGGGTTATCCTTGCTGTACCTCCAATTTACATCAGGGTTGGCCCAAGTTTGTACAGAATTTATGGTATGCAACAGCTGATAATGGTATCGCTGCTTTAGTTTATGGTCCGTCGGAAGTTATGGCAAAAGTAGCTGAAGGTGTAGGAGTGAAGATTCAGGAAGAGACTGCCTATCCGTTTGATGAGGCTATTCAGTTCCGGGTATCATTTACCGATAAATCAGTGAAAGAGGCTTTCTTCCCCTTCCATTTTCGTGTGCCAAGCTGGTGTCAGCAGCCGGTAGTCAAATTGAATGGTAAAGCTATTGAGGTAGATTTGTTCCCAGGTGAAGTTGCTCGGGTAAACCGGACATGGAAAGAAGGTGATTGTCTGACATTGGAATTACCGATGGATGTAACTGTCAGTCGTTGGTATGATGGTGGAGCTGTAGTCGAACGTGGTCCGCTGTTGTATGCTTTGAAGATGCAGGAGAAATGGGAAAAGAAATCATTTGAAGCCGATAAAGTGGTGACTTATGGTCCCTGGTATTATGAAGTAACATCGGATACACCTTGGAATTATGCGTTATCGGAATCTTCATTTGCTCCTGAACGGATTCAGCAAAGTTTTATCGTTGAGAAACGTCCGTCGGTAACTGGTTATCCGTGGAATGTGGAGAATGCTCCGATCTCTATCAAGACTCAAGCCAAGCGGGTTAAGAATTGGACGTTGGTACGTGGCTCGGCAGGACCAGTCGCTTATTATACACAAATGGAAAACGATACGGAAGGAGAAGAAACCATCGAACTGATTCCGTATGGTTGTACGACCTTACGTATTGCTGAATTCCCGGTTAGAAGGTAAGTCCAGTTTGATGTATCTTGAGAAGATTGATAAAATAAATAAAGGTGCTTCGGGAGGTTATTCCGAGGCACCTTTATGATTAGGCAGAATGGATAAACACTGTTTTTACCAGTGTGACCAACAGGATAAGACCGATTCCGCTACAGAAAAGGATTAATAAGTTCTTGACTGTTTGTCGCGAGGGTTTTGTTTCCTGATGGGTATAATTGGCATAATATTCTTTGAAAAAACAATAGAGTGCCGGTACAGATGCACTCGACAGCAAGAAATCTTCCGGAATATTGAAGTAATACGTTTTCGTTAATCCGATAACCGACCAATGTGTCAGGCAGAGAATCAGGAAAAGATTAATCTTTTCAGAGAAGAGCAACATAATGCCCAATGTGAAAACTACAACCGAACAAGGCATGACTGGTGAGGTTATCATCGGGAACGTGAGTCCGCGTAATAAGGAAATCACGGGATAAACAAAAGGCATGGCCAGTAAAAGATAAGCGAGCTTGTCGTATTTGCGTGTACGGTTGAAACTTGTGTAACCAACCTTCAAATCCCAAATCCAGACAAGTGCCAGCAAAGCCCAGATTAGAGCCATCACTTCATTGTAAGCACGAGTACCGCAGTCGAAGTAATAATAGGCAATGGATAGCCACAGATAAACACCGGCCAGATAACATTTCATGCTGTTCTTTACCCAAGTCCGTGGGCGGTAAAACAACAAGACGCTTAATAGGATACCTATTCCGACGATGATTAGCTGATATATCCAGCTCCAGCTATTGTAATGTGCAATGGTTTGCCAAAATATTTCCATAGATTATTCCTCCTCTCCTGGTTTACGTCGGGTTAAAGAAAAAGCTCGTTTCGAGAATATGAAGTGCGGCAAAGTCGCCCCGGCAGCCAATAATGAGATGACTGTTGTCGTTACGATCGTATTTGAGAAGAACATACTCATGTATTTCATCTTTTCCTGTGGATCGTCCATTGTCTGTAAGAACATGATCAAAGAGAAGATCATGTTGTATGCAAATTTCCCCGGTACCATAGGTAATAAGGCTGGAATATAAAGTACGGTCATCGGACAGAATACTTTCTTCCCCAACCAAAGACTACCAAACCCGATTGTCAGAGAACCGAATAGGGAAGAAGTGGCAATATCCCAACCTAAATATGTCATCAGGCAGAAACGGCAGGCGTGACCTACGGCTGCTAATAAGGCAATATAGCGGAAAGCCCGCAAAGGAGGATCTGAAATAGCTCCGAATCCCACACCGGCCACAGCGGCAAACAATCCATCCAGTAATATATCTACAAGTATCATATCAAACTGTTTTTAACCAACATCAATGTAAAAGACATGCCGATGGCAATACATATAATTAATAGAAAGGCACTGATCAGACGAGAGCAGCCGATGAGCGTCTCACCTTCTACAATGTCGATGATACCGTTGATCAACGGTACACCCGGAATCAGGTAGAGAACACTTGTAGCCAAGGCGATCTCGGAAGTCGTATCAAAGATCAAAGAGGTAGAAGCACATAGCGATGCTACAAATGCGCTGACGGCAAAGACCACATAATGATTGATGTGATTGGCTTGCATCCGTTGGCGGAGAAACATACCGGTAATTGTAGCCGAAAGAACAATTCCCATCGACAACCAGTCGCCACCGAACAGACGACAGAAAGAAGCATTGGCAAGTCCTACAAGAATCAGTACAAACATCGGATCCATCTTAGGGGCAGAGACAATCTCGTTGTATTTCTGCCGGACCTCTTCAAGAGAAAGATGTTGGTCGTATGTTTCCCAACTCAAGGCACTTAGTTCGGCATTGTGTTCGAAACTGATTGGGAGAGCGGGAATATCAACGACTTCACTGTAGGTTTCCCCTGTTTCGTTATGGGTTGCCGAAATGACGATAGTCTTTTGTGAAACATTCAGTTTGATGTCGGTATTAAAAGCCTTGCCTATACGTTTGGAACTTCTTTTCACACGCGATGTATGCACACCACTACCCATCATGTGGGCGGCGTATTCGGCGATGAACTTGGCTACCGGCAGCAGCGATTCATTTCTTTCCATAAATAGATTGTATCGATAAAATATATAGTAAATAGATAACCTGCCTGTCGTTATTCGAGTCTCCTCGAATCCTTTTCTTTGGAAACGGCTGCAAAGGTACAAAAAAGAATGCAACGAAGAGTAGAAACTGCCGGTTTTCGATTTGTCTGATGAAAAATAAGACAAACGGATTGGAGCATGTAAGATTATTATCCTTATATTTGCGAAGAAATCGGTTCTGCGACGGATCGTCTGTCCGTCCGGATTAAAAGGGAATCAGGTGAGAATCCTGAACAGTCCCGCTGCTGTGAAGCTCCGATAAACATCTTGAAATACCTCGTTGCCACTGGTTTATTAACTGGGAAGGCTTCAAGATGGGAGTCAGTCAGAAGACCTGCCGTTGCTCATGTATGCTGTTTTAACTCGTGGGATTAGTAAAACAGTCGGATATAGTTGATCAGTTCTTTCTGTGAAAGGCAAATTTTCGTCAGGATTGAGGCTGACGAAAAAAGGATTATATCTGTTCCTGCCAGGCAATAGGAAATATCTGTATATGTGTAGCTTTGCTATTGTCGTCTAATTCCCCTTTAAGATAGAATATTAGTTGTTAGTAATGTTTTTCTTTCAAGCAAACGCCGTGGAGCCTTCGTCGAAGTGATTCGCCGGAGGTTTTTTTCTGCTTTTATTTGAATCATCATGAAGATTTATTTTTCCTCGGGGAAAATATCTTTCATGAATTCGTCTAATAATAAGACATTAACTTTCGGGAAAGGTATGGATTTTAATGTCCTGAAGTGGGAATCTTCACTGACTATATAATCTGCTCCTGCTACAATCGCACAATCTACAAACTTATTGTCATCTTTATCTTGTTCAATCAGTCCAAAATGAAAATAAGGATCATTCTTGGCTATATTAGGTGATCTCATAAGGGTTTGCATGAACAAATAAGCGACTTTGGCAGAGGCTTTTAATGTGAGGATTTCTTCATATTCATTGACAATATCATTGGAGATACACCAAATAAAACGTTCTTGCAGGAAAGCTTCCCACAGACAATGATATCTGTTGTATCTTCCTAACATTTGTAATAGGCAATTCGTGTCAATGACGACTAACCGACGTGAATTATCATTTTTCATAGTTGTAGGGTGTACGAAGATGTTGAGAACGTAAATCGTCTAATTTTTGTTGGTTGAGTGTACCGCTTTGCCAAAGATTATCCAGTTCGTTCTCCAATTTACGAGCGTAATAATCGCGGATAATACGACTTAGTTCATCGGCTTCTTCTTGTGATTGCATATTGGCAAATGTCTCAAGCAAACAAAGCTGGGCTTGACTTAATGTTTTGCTATTCATGTTATATTCTTTCGTTTGATTATTCTATGGCAAATATAAGTTTTTTCCGACATATTATTTATTTGAGTGTGAAAATATATGGTTTTGGAGAAAGAGGAAACGATAATACTCATTTGTTTTTCCCTTTTAGGTATCCTAAATCTCAAAATCTTTATGTAGCTTTGTGGCGGAAAGGTGTAACAGCCAGTTGTCTCTGTCTGTTAGTAAAAGGGAATCAGGTGCGAATCCTGAGCTGTACCCGTAGCTGTATGTCCATCAAAGCCTTCGGTTTCTTCATGCCACTGAACGTTGGAGTGTTCGGGAAGGTGTCCGAAAATAGGCGGATAAGTCAGAAAACCTGCCTTGCCCTTAATCAGTAATCAAGCATCTCGGGTAAGATGTTTGGAAAGGAAAATGTATGTCAAATCAGCGTTGGAAAGGAAAGTTGTACCTCTTGGGTGCGAGTTGTTTGTTTTGTAGTTCGTTGTTCGGACAGGTCACAGATACCACTTCTTATCATAAACTGTCGGATGTAGAGGTTATCGGGCATCGAAAACCTTCGGTCTTGAAATCGTCGGCTCCGATTCAGATATTGAATAACCGGAGTTTTGAACAGTTGGGATTACAAGACTTGTCAGATGCCGTGAAACGCTTTTCGGGTGTTTCGGTACAGGATTATGGTGGAATTGGCGGCTTAAAGACGGTTTCTGTGCGTAGCCTGGGTGCCAAGCATACGGCAGTCAGTTATGATGGTGTTACTATTACCGACATGCAGAGCGGTCAGGTGGACATCAGCCGCTTTTCGTTGGATGATGTTGAGATGGTTTCTCTTTCGATCGGACAGGCGGATGATATTTTCCAGTCGGCACGTGTACTGGCTTCGGCAGGAACTTTGAGTATTCAGACGCGATCTCCTTATCTGGAAGGGGATAAGTCATTCCGTTTGCAAGGTAAAATAAAGACGGGATCTTTTGGCTTGTTTAATCCGTACATGCGGTATGAACAACGTTTGGGAAAAACGTATGCCTTGTCGGTTCAAGGTGACTGGACACGGGCGGATGGCCGGTATCCTTATACGTTTACCAATGGTAATATCGTGACACACGAGAAGCGGAAAAACAGCGATGTGAATAGTTGGCGCACGGAATTAAACTTGTTTGCCGACTGGAAGCGGAACGGTAAACTGCAACTCAAGGGATATTGGTTTGATTCGGAACGAGGCTTGCCGGGCGCCGTGATTCTTTATAACGACTGGCATACCGAACGCCTGTTTAACAAGAACGGTTTCCTGCAGGCGAATTATGAGAATCGTTGGCTACCGAAACTGGATTTCAAGGCATTGGCCAAGTTTGATTATGGATGGACACGCTATCAGGACTTTCACAGCCAATATGTCGGAGGAGTACAGACCGATGTTTATACCCAGCGGGAATATTATGCCTCGGTTGGATGGTTGTATCGTCCGGCAGAAGGATTTTCTATTTCTCTGGCTGAAGATTTCTTCCTGAACACCTTGGATGCCACTACACCGAAATGTCCTTTCCCGACGCGTTATTCATCCTTGACGGCTTTGGCGGCTCAGTATAAGAATGATCGTTTGACAGCAACAGCCAGTTTGCTGGGAACTTATATTACCGAGACCTTGGAAATAGGCGAGGCTGCGGCCGATCGCAAGCGTCTTTCGCCGGCAGCCAGTGTGTCTTGGCTGGCTTGGCCAGAACAGCATCTGCGCATCCGTGCTTCGTATAAAGATGGATTTCGGGTACCGACCTTTAATGATTTGTATTATGACCGGATTGGTAACCGGGAACTGGATGCCGAGAAAGCTTCGCAATATAACTTGGGCTTTACCTGGAACAATGCCTTTCCGGCTTTGGCGCTCGATTTCCTGAGTCTGACGGTCGATGGCTATTATAATCATGTGCGGGATAAGATCGTTGCGATTCCGACCATGTTTATCTGGAAGATGATGAATCAGGGCGTGGTGAATATTTTCGGATTGGACGCGAATCTGGCGGCATCTTTTGCCTTGCCTGCCGACATGGCTTTGCAGTTAAACGCATCTTATACGTGGCAAAATGCTACTGATCGGACCGACAAGACGTCCAAAATCTATGGGGATCAGATTCCTTATACGGCAGAACATGCCGGTTCTGTATCGGCTTCGCTGGAAAATCCATGGGTAAACTTGGGTTGGAGCCTGACGGCCGTGGGTGACCGTTATACTTTACCGCAGAATTTGGAAGACAACCGGATTGATGGATATATAGAACAACAGCTTTCGGCAAACAAGACGTTTCGTATCGGGAAATGTTCTCTTCGTTTGCAGGCAGAGGTGGTGAACTTGGGAAATGTCACGTATGATGTAATCCGATATTACCCGATGCCGGGACGATCATTCCGGGCTACGATACAGGTAACGTATTAAAGGAATCCGAAAATAACAGCGAAGAAGTCCTTTCTTCGTTACCTTTTAATTTTTTGACATCTGTCGAAAAGCTTTTCGATAGATGTGCTAAAGCTTTTCGACAAATGTGGTAAAGCTTTTTGACGGCTGTTGAACAATTACTTCCCTATGGGAATGAGAGGAGCATGTTATATTAATTAAATGATAAAGTAAAATGAAAAGATCAAATGTGTTAAAAACATGGGCAATGATTGCCGCTTTGGCGCTTCCGATGGTAGCGTGTGATGAGGATGAACCAGGTATCGACGACAAACCAACCGTTGATCCTTCTACGTATGGATTGCTGATCCTGAACCGGGGAAATTATAATGCAAATAATGCTTCATTGAACCTGTATGATATGGAGTCGGCACAAATGACGGATTTGTATAAGACGGCCAATGGATCGGCTTTGGGAGAATCGGCTCAGGATATGTTGGTATATGGTTCAAAGATTTATGTGGGTGTGACTTATTCCAACCGTTTGGCTGTCTTGGAGAAAGACGGTTCGTTGATAAAAGCCATTGAACCGAAAGACGAAACCGGCAGTCCGATGAATCCACGTTATATGGCCGCAGCCAACGGCAAAGTATTTGCGGCTTATTATTCCGGACATTCGGTGGCTGTACTGGATACAGCTTCGTTGGAAATAGAGAAGGTTATTCCCGTAGGCCGTTATCCGGAGCAATTGGTGGTGGCAAACAATAAATTGTATGTCGCTAATTCCGGCGGTGGTGATTATCCGAACTACGGAAATACAGTTTCAGTTATTGATCTGAATACGTTGGCTGTAGAAAAGGAGATCGAAGTTGTTCTGAACCCGGTAAATATGGTTGCAGACAGCGAAGGGGATGTTTATCTGGCTTCGATGGGGAATTATAACCAGGCTTCCGAAGGACAAGAGGCCATTAATAATACCTTACAGCGGATTGACGGACAGACTGGCGAAGTAACGGTTATGGGAAATGGAACCAAACTGGCTATCGCAAACGATAAGTTGTATGTTATCTATGCCAACTATTACGATACGAACATCACGTATAAGATCTATGATGCGAAGACGGAACAGGTGGTTTCGGAAAACTTCATTACTGATGGAACAAAAATCGCTTCACCTAATTCGATTGATGTAGATCCGTTGACCGATCTGGTGTATATTACGAACTCTTCTTACGGTGAGACGGCTTCTATTTACGTCTTCACACCCGACGGAAAACTGAATGGTACACCGATCGACTGCGGTGGATATGACACACAAGAGGTTGGTTTCTTGACAAAATAATGAAGTCCGCATTTTATTATATCATCATGCTTTGCCTGCTGGTAGGTTGTACAAATCCCGGCAGGCGAGTTGTGTTACCGGATTCCTGGCAACAGGATACTTTGTCATATGCCCAAGGTTTGACCATTGGTTATACTCCGGATTATGTTCAGGTAGATGTCCGTGATCCGTGGGATACAACCCAATTGTTACAACGTTATCTGTTGGTTGACCGGAATCAGCCGGTACCGGAAGGGTTACCAAAAGGAACGGTGGTAAAAGTCCCCGTTCAGCGGGTTGTTGTCTATACATCGGTACATGCTTCTATTCTGGAGCAATTGGGCGAGAGTCATCGTATTGTAGGTGTATGTGAACCTCGTTATATGGATTCGCCGGAAGTACGTGCCGGTTTGAATGAAGGAAGAATTGCCGATTTGGGAGAAGCTACTTCGCCCAACGTAGAAAAGATGCTGGAGATCGGAACCGACGTGATCATCGCTTCTCCATTTCAGAACAGCAGTTTTGGTCCGGTTGAGAAGTTAGGCATTCCTATTGTACAAGGAGCCGACTATTTGGAGTCTCTTCCATTAGGACGGACAGAATGGGTGAAATTCTACGGACTTTTGTTTGGAAAGCAGGCCGTAGCTGATTCTGTATTCAAGGAAACCGAAGAAGCATATCTGGCTTTAAAGAAACTGACTGCCCAGGTAACGACCCGACCAACAGTCTTTTCCGAAAAGCGATACGGTGCTTCCTGGTATATGCCCGGCGGAGAAAGTTACACAGCCAATCTGTTTCGTGATGCCGGTGCCGATTATCTGTTTGCTGATTTACCGGGAACCGATAGTCATCCGCTCAGTTTCGAAACGGTTTTTGAGAAAGCTTATCAAGCCGATATCTGGTTGTTGAAGTATAATCAAAGCAAAGACATGACGTATGCTGATCTGCAGCAGGAATATGCGCCGTATGCTCATTTCGAAGCCTTCCAGAAGAAACGGATTTATGCCTGTAATACCGGACGGATCCGGTATTATGAAGAGTTTCCGTTGCATCCGGATTACCTGTTGCAAGATTTTATCCAGATATTTCATCCGGAATTACTTTCCGGTCGCCCGTTGCGTTATTATCATTTGATGGAAGATAAATGATAAACAAAGAACCCGATTCTCTTGGAGAGAGAACCGGGTTCTTTAGTCTTTGTGTAAATAGTTTAGCATTTATATAGGGAGTGTGTGTATTAAGCTAATTAAGCATAGCCTTTCAGCATTCCATAGAAATACAAGGGCTTCAATACATATACTTTCAACAACCACGCTGTCCATTGTTCTTTCGACATATCTAACATCGAGAACGGGAACGAAATCTGCGGGTTCTTGTCGTAATCAAATTCGCATAATAATACGTGACCATAGTCCGTTACAATCGGGCAAGCCGCATATCCATTATACTTTTCTGTCGGTTCTTTCCCTTCCATCAGCGAGATCAGATTCTTGGCAGCGATCGGAACTTGTACACGAGTTGCAGCCGAAGTCTTGCTGGTTGGTGTTCCGGCAACATCACCCAATGAAATGATGTTCGGATATTTTTGATGAACCAACGTTTCTTTATCAACCATTACCCAACCGTCTGCAGCCAGTTTCCCATCCGGAAAACCTAATTCAGCTTCTTTGACAAAGTCCGGAGCTGACATCGGTGGAACAAAGTGTAAGAAGTCATAATCTTCTACAAACGGTGTAACCTTCTTTTCTCCATCGATCGTTTCGATCCTTTCAAAATGAACTTGCTTTGCAGCCGTATCAATTCCCTTGACACGTGTATTGGTTTGGATCGGTATATTTCTTTCTTTATAAATTTCAACCAGACGAGGCGTGAAGAAAGGAACATCATAAAGAGCCTTCTCTGCCGTGAAATAATCCAACTGGATATGATCACGCTGGTTGTTTTTACGTGCATGATGTTCTGTCAATAAACAAATCTTCTTCGGAGCACCACCGCACTTATGTTTTGTATAAGTATCCGTGTAAATACCACGTCCACCTTTAGCTGTAAACTCTTGTAAAGCTTTCCATGTTTTCTGGGCACCTTGGAAGTCGTAAATGCAATGTGCATTTCCTACACCCAACTGGTCATAACTGAATCCTTCAATCTTATTCCAGTTTAATTGGATTCCTGGAGCTAAAACCAGAAAGTCGTAAGGGATTTTTCCGTTCTGAGCTGTTGTCACTTGGTTCCAAACTGGATCAACGGCAATAACCGAATCTTTTACCCATTTAATCCCACTGGGAATACAGTCTTCTTGTTTCTTCCATACATCGTCTGCCTTATATACGCCGGAAGCAATTAATGTAAATCCGGGTTGATAAAACTGACGATCGCTAGGATCGATCAAAGTGATGTCTGGTTCGTCCAACCAACGTTGTAATCGGGCAGCCATACTAATACCAGCAGCTCCACCGCCTACAATAACTATTTTCCCTTTTGCTTTACTTGAGAAGGCTTTTGCATGTCTCGTATCTATGAATGATAACAGTCCAGCTGCAGCCATTATCTTGAAAAACTTTCTCCGAGAAATTCCTTTTTTCTCGAAAAGTTCGATTTGTTTCCGAATGATTGTTGATTCCTTGTCCATGTTCCTCGCCTATTAGTTTTAAGATTTGTTGCAAAGGAACGGGCTTTTTCTTGCGTGTACAAATAATAGACTACAACAACGATTGCGCAAGGTAAAAAAAGAGGAATGATGTATTCATCATTCATTTCTCTTCTATTTTTAGTATGTTGTTTATTAGTCGATTATCTATATATAAAATCTATATTTATATTTTATATGAGAAATATATAGCTTATAGCTTTAGCAAGAAATCAACTAGGTTAGTATCGTTGTTTAATTCTAATCGTTTACGCAGTCTGTAACGTCGGAGCTCTACGGCGCGGACAGAAATATTCAGAAGCGAAGCGATTTCTTTTGTGGATAGGTTCATACGCAACAGACAACAGATGCGTAAGTCTCCTGGTGTCAAATCCGGGTACTTTTGCTGAAGCCGGTTGATGAAGTTCTGATGGGCACTGTTGAAGTATGAATCAAACAATAACCAATCTTCCTGGTCATTCAAGGCTTCTTCCATCAATGTCCGAAGTTTGTTATAAAGTTTATTGGGATAACGGTCGCCCAACGTCTCTTTTTGCTGGTTCAATTCATCCAGAAATGCCTGGATAGCTTTGTTCCTTCTGACGAGAGCCGACGTCTGGAGGGTAAGTTCGTTATTCTTGTTTTGCAACTCAGTTTCCAGCATTTGGTTTTTCATCTGTTCAACTCGTTGTTGCTCTAATTCTTCCTCACGGGTCTTTTGAGCTTGTTCTTCCCGTTTAAGCCGTCGGAGCTGATAATGAAGAACACTCTGTATAATTATCCAAAGGAGGATGACATAAATACAATAGGCCCAGATTGTATTATACCAGGCCGGAAGAACTGTTATTTGTAGAGTAATTTCCGGAAATGTACCTTTGGTAACATATTTTCGGATACGCAATGTATAAGTTCCTTCCGGTAGTTGGGAAAAAGATATTTTCCCTTCTTTTTGCCATTCCGACCAATCCGTTGAAATTCCTTCTAGTAAATAAGAGAATTGATGATTCGGTGTAAACACAGTTGTACTTACAAAGAGATTCACTTCTTGAAACCGGTGTGGCAACGTGATCATGCTTGTATCCGGAACGAGATAGTGCATCCCTTGCGAATCGCTGTATCGGATGGAATGAAACGTTGGCATCGTCAGTTGCATATTTTGCGTCATGATTTGCCGTATATCAACAAGTAAAGCTCCTTGCATAGCCGAGACAACATACATCGAATCATTTAATAAGAAAAAGTGCGGACTGCGTGTAGTCAGATTCATCTGATAGTTATCAAAAAGGATGCGGCACTTTTGGGTTGTCGTATTGAATTCATTTTGAAACAAAGCCGCTTCATTACCTTTGACAAGCCAGTACATATTTTCTGGAACCGGATATATGTATTTGGCTTTATTGAAATAACTGATGGATGCAGGCTCATAAAATAGATTTTCGGCGGGCTGCGTAATGATATCCGGTTGTTTCCTGAGATATTTTTCAGCTTCTTCTTGTGGTATGGAAGTAAAGGAATATTGAGTTCCTAATTCTTTACGAAAATAACCCAGATTGGTTTTTATGTACAGATAATCCTCGTCACTTCCTACTTGTTCCAATTTGCCGATTTGACTTCTTTTCCCTAACCGGCTGACTGGAGGATTGATATTAACTTGCGCGATTCCATTGTCAAGAGCTAACCAGATTTGGTCTACATCCTGGACACAAATGTCGTGAATTATATTATCTTGCAGTGAATTGTTCATGCTCAAATGGTGGAGGAGATTGCCGATTGAATCCGTAATGAACAAGCCTTCATCGGTTGTGACAAATTTATATACACTGGTTCCGGCATAAAGCTGAGGTTGGGCTTTTTCTATTTCTTCCGGAATAGAAAAAGGAGCTAGCATTCTGAAGTCGCGGAAGATTGAATCAGGAAGAGTTTCGGAAACAGGTGTATATTTCATAATCATTTCCTTGTTATAACGCCAGAAGCCGTTTGTCCGTTCTCCCCGACTGAAAAGGGTATCGTTTCTCATACCGATTTGAAACAGACTTTCTTGATCGTCTGTCTGATATAGATGCCAAGTGTTTCCGTCAAATTCTAATAATCCGGAGTTATTCGCTACGTATAAAGCTCCATGCTCAGATACATAGACATCCCAGTTCTGAGAACTGGCATGATAGTCATTAATGGTATAATTTTGGACCAATACATACGGATTTTTGAAGGTCTTTTTGGCCCACAACTGAGAAATAGAACTTCCGGCAAGCCAGAAGATGAATAAAATCAGATATATATGGTGTTGCTTCATACGGCAAATATATAAAATAAAAGCGGCAGGTTCAAATGAAACCTGCCGCTAGTTTATCAGATTTTAATAATGTTGGATACATTATTATTTATATTCTTGCCAGCTCTTGATCTGAATGTCTTCTTCTTTCATTTCGCAGAAGGCATTGATAAAGGCACTTGCCAAGCGAGCATTGGTAATCAACGGAATGTTATGGTCGATAGCAGCACGACGGATCTTGTATCCATTGGTTAATTCGCGTTTGCTATGATCTTTCGGAATGTTAACAACCAATTCAAAGATATGTTTAGAGAACATATCCATGATGTTTAATTCTCCATGTTCGTCTGGCCAGCAAACGGCTGTAGCCTTGATTCCGTTGTCATTTAAGAATTTGGCTGTTCCGGCAGTTGCATAGATATTATAACCTTTACTATCCAGTGTACGGCAAGGTTCTAATAAATCAACTTTACTCTTGGCAGCACCCGAAGAAACTAAGACGTTCTTCTTCGGAATACGATTTCCTACAGCGATCATGGCTGAAAGCAATGCTTCGTTGAAATCATCTCCGATACAACCAACTTCACCTGTTGAACTCATGTCTACGCCTAAAACAGGGTCTGCATTGTGCAAACGGGCAAAAGAGAATTGAGAGGCTTTTACACCAATCCAGTCAATGTCAAATGCACTCTTATCCGGCTTCGTATATTCAGCATCCAACATGATGCGGGCAGCAGTCTCGATGAAGTTGCGTTTCAATACCTTGGAAACAAACGGGAAGCTACGTGAAGCACGCAAGTTACATTCGATTACCTTTACATAATTGTTCTTAGCCAGGAACTGAATGTTGAACGGACCGCTGATGTTCAATTCTTTTGCAATTGTCTTTGCTACTTTCTTGATACGACGGGCTGTTTCGAAGTAAATCTTCTGAGCCGGGAATACTAACGTAGCATCGCCTGAATGGACACCGGCAAACTCGATGTGTTCAGAGATAGCGTATTCAACAACTTCGCCATTCTTTGCCACAGCATCGAATTCAATTTCTTTGGCTCCCTGCAGGAACTCAGATACAACAACCGGATATTCTTTAGATACTTTAGCAGCCAATCCTAAGAACTCGATCATCTGTTCTTTGGTGTGACAAACATTCATCGCTGCACCTGATAATACATAAGAAGGACGGATCAGGATCGGGAATCCGACTTTCGCAATGAATTCATCGATTTCTTCCATACTTGTCAACTCAGCCCAACGAGGTTGGTCAATACCTAGAGAGTCAAGCATTGCAGAGAACTTATGACGATTTTCTGCACGGTCGATTGATAACGGAGAAGTTCCTAAGATAGGTACATGCTGGCGGTGTAATTTCATAGCCAAATTGTTCGGAATCTGTCCACCAACCGAAACGACAACACCTTTAGGCATTTCCAAATCAATGATATCTAATACACGTTCGTAAGAAAGTTCATCGAAGTACAGGCGATCACACATATCATAATCCGTAGAAACAGTTTCCGGATTGTAGTTGATCATAATGGCTTTGTAACCCAACTTACGAGCTGTCAGTGCCGTATTAACTGAACACCAGTCGAATTCAACGGAAGAACCAATTCGATAAGCTCCTGAACCCAAAATAACAACATTCTTTTCAGTCGGATAATAAGGAATATCGTGTGCTGTTCCGTCGTATGTCAGATACAAATAGTTTGTCAGTTCCGGATTTTCTGATGCTACTGTATTGATACGTTTTACAGTAGGCAGGATACCTAATTTCTTACGTAAGTTACGGACGCGGATATTTTCCTTTTCCATGTTGCCTGCCGGATTTTCTACATAACGGGCAATCTGGAAGTCAGAGAATCCTAAACGTTTAGCTTCTTTCAAGACATCAGCTGGCAGATCTTCAATCTTGTTATACAGCTTCAATACCTGTGTATAATCTACGATGTTCTTCAGTTTGTTCAAGAACCAAGGATTGATCTTTGTCAGTTCATAGATCCGGTCAACTGTATAACCTTGTTCCAAAGCCTGAGCAACGGCGAAGATACGCAAGTCTGTCGGATTCGCTAATTCATCATCCAGATTCTCAAATTCAAGTCCGTTATTTCCTACGAAACCGTGCATACCTTGTCCGATCATACGCAGACCTTTCTGCATGATTTCTTCGAAGCTCTTACCGATTGACATGATTTCACCTACTGATTTCATGCTTGAACCGATCTGACGGCTTACACCAACGAACTTCGTTAAGTCCCAACGCGGGATCTTTACAATCATATAATCTACTTCCGGAGCTTTGTAGGCTGAGTTAGGAGTTCCCATTTCTCCGATTTCATCCAAACCATAACCCAAAGCCAGCTTGGCAGCTACGAATGCCAAAGGATAACCTGATGCTTTTGATGCCAAAGCAGAAGAACGGCTCAAGCGGGCATTTACTTCGATAACACGGTAGTCGTGTGTATCTGAATTGAAGGCATATTGAATGTTACATTCACCTACGATTCCCAAGTGACGGATAGTTTGTGTTGACAAATCCTGCAACCATTTTAATTCTTCGTCAGTTAAAGAACAAGTAGGAGCTACTACAATACTTTCACCTGTATGAACACCCAGCGGGTCAACATTCTCCATGCTAACTACCGTGAAGCAATGATCGTTCTTATCCCGGATTACTTCGAATTCGATTTCTTTCCAACCTTTCAGTGATTCTTCTACCAGGATCTGCGGAGAATAAGCGAATGCGCTTTCGGCCAATTCGCGAAGTTCTGCTTCATTCTGGCAAATACCACTACCCATTCCTCCTAAAGCGTAGGCCGAACGGATCATGATCGGATAACCAATCTTATTAGCTGCCTGGATGGCGTCGTCCATATTTTCGACAGCTTGGCTGACCGGTGTTTTGATGTCAATTTCTGTCAGTTTCTTTACAAACAGGTCACGGTCTTCCGTGTACATGATTGCTTCTACCGAAGTACCTAATACTTTTACGCCATATTTGGCTAATGTTCCGTTAGTGTACAGCTCTGTACCGCAATTCAAGGCTGTTTGTCCGCCAAAGGCAAGCAAAATACCGTCCGGTTGTTCTTTTTTGATCACTTCTTCTACGAAATAAGGAGTGATAGGCAAGAAATAAACTTTATCTGCTACTCCTTCAGACGTTTGAATGGTTGCGATATTCGGATTCAGCAATACGGTACTGATACCTTCTTCTCTCAGTGCCTTCAGTGCTTGTGAACCAGAATAGTCAAACTCGCCTGCCTGTCCGATTTTCAGAGCACCGGAACCCAGGACAATCACTTTTTTGACGTTGCTTTTTGACATAATGACTTTGTATTTTTTATTGTATGTTGTTTAATTGGATTCGCAAATTAATTATTTGAGGTGAATAGACAAAAAAAATGCGTTGACAATAATAACCTGTCACCGCATTTTCTTTATTTTAAAATGAAAATTAACGAGCCATTCCGACCAAAAGCCGGAAATTGTGTGTAAATTCCACTTGTTATCATTCATTCTCATCCGATTGTTTTTATTATCCCTTAAAATGTTGCAAAGATAGTAATACTTTCCGGATTAATACAAATCATGGTCTTATTTTTCTTCTTCAAATGCTTCTTTTGCCTTTTGGGCAGCTTCTTTCAGGCTTTTCCCGAAGTCTTTTATGCCTGCTTTTGCCTTTAATGCGGCATAAGTCGTTTGACATTTGGCTATCTCTATTTTTTCTTCGGCAGTCAGTTCTTCTGCATATTTCTTGTAAATGCTGCCGGTGTATTCTTCAAATTTCTTATCTGCCTTTTTCCAGTCTTTTTCAGAATATTTGTCGGCATTGTCTTCTACTTCCTGAATAAATTGACTGAAGTCTTGCATGTAAGATTCTTTGTTGTCACAAGAAATGAATATAAAAAGTGCAAATAGGCTTATAAATATCTTTTTCATAATGAAGTCGATTGTTAAATTAGTCCTGTTGTTTTATTTTCTGCCGAAGCAAATATAAGTATTTATTTCGGGATATCCATGGCTTTTGATGCGGACTTACATGGGATAAAAGGAGTGTTTGTTTCCGAAGGTATGGGTTGAAGGAACGTTTTTGCCGAGAATCAAAAACGATTTTCGTTACTTTCCTTTGGGATTCTCGTTACTTTCGCGGCCGGTATTTTAATTAAATGTGTATCTTTGTCCGCAGTGAATTAAAACAAAAGAATAAAATAGAGAATATGGAAACAGTAGTTAGTGGTATTCGTCCAACCGGAAATCTCCATTTAGGAAATTATTTCGGGGCAGTGAAAGGGTTTCTGCAGATGCAGAATGAGTATAATTGCTTATTCTTCATTGCAGACTGGCACTCTTTGACGACTCATCCGCATCCTGAAAATATCCGGAACAGCGTACGAACCATTTTAGCTGAATATTTGGCTTGTGGTATCGACCCGGAGAAAGCTACCATTTATGTGCAGAGTGATGTGCCTGAAGTCGTAGAACTTTATCTGTATTTGAATATGAATGCTGGTATAGGTGAGTTGATGCGTACTGCTTCTTTCAAGGATAAAGCTCGTCAGCAACTGCATATTGACCGTGTACATACGACTGAAGGTGATGTAGAACGTGAAATCTTTAATGAAGGAAATAAACATAGTGTCAGTGCCGGCTTGCTGACATATCCAACGCTGATGGCTGCTGATATTATTATCCATAAGGCCGTAAAAGTGCCGGTTGGAAAAGATCAGGAGCAGAACATGGAAATGGCTCGTCGTTTTGCCCGCCGCTTCAATGCTACATATGGTGTTGACTTCTTCCCGGAACCTGCCTCTTTTTATTATTCTCATAAGGCAGTGAAAGTGCCGGGATTGGACGGATCTGGCAAGATGGGTAAAAGTGAAGGTAATGCCATCTATCTGATAGACGATGAAAAGGCTATCAAGAAAAAGGTGATGAAAGCGGTTACCGATGCCGGTCCAACCGAGCCGAATAGCGTGAAGCCGGAACCGATTGCCAACTTGTTTACCATGATGGAAATCGTTTCTACCAAGGATACGTACGATTATTTCAATGAGAAATACAACAACTGCGAGATCCGCTATGGCGATATGAAGAAGCAGTTGGCAGAAGATATTAACAACTTCTGTGCTCCGATTCGGGAACGTATCTTGGATATCCGTTCCAATGAAGAGTATTTGGCGAAAGTAGCTCGTCAGGGAGCAGAAAAGGCTCGCGAAAGTGCAGCAAAGACATTGAATGAAGTTAGACAGATTATAGGTTTCAGACCTTATTAATCCTTACTATTCAGATAACGGGTTGACGAAGATTAGGGCGGATGCTTCTCAAGTCTTGTCAACTCGTTCTTGTTTTTAATAGGTAAACATGGAGAGAATCGTTATGGATTTCGAGCAGGAATTTAAGGTGCTTTATCGTCCGTTGTGCCTTTTTGCCTTGCAGTATATACCACGGACTGAAGATGCGGAAGACATCGTGCAACAGGCTTTTGCTGATGTTTGGGAGAAATTGTGCGAAGGAGCTTCTATTCTGAACATGAAGGCCTACATGTATCAGGCTGTGAAAAACCGCTCGTTACTCTTATTGACACGGGAAAAGGAAGAGTTGCTGGAAGGAAATATTCCGGATGAAGCCGACGATTCGGATGAAGAGCAAATCCGGATAGCCGAAAGAGATGCACGTTTGTGGACGGCTATAGACAAACTTCCTCCGGAAAGACGGAAAATATTCTTGTTATCCAAACGTGATGGATTGAAATACCAGGAGATAGCAGACGAATTACATATATCTGTAAAGACGGTTGAAAACCAGATTACCAAAGCGTTGAAGTCTTTACGGGATACCGCTATAAAAATATATACATTTTTCTTTGGTTAAGAGTAGGGGTTTTTCTTGTTTCCTTGTCTTGTAAGTAAAAACCGGATGACGGGGAGACGTTGAATAACTGTTATAGAGTGGAGCGAGAATTGCGGTTGAGCAGATACATCTGCACCCGGCATTCCGGTTTTCTTTTATTAATATAATGTATATACATGGATCAGGAAAGACATAAAACCGAATGGGAAGAGCGTATCCGGTTTGTTGCCCGATATTATCGTGAGCGCACGTTTGATCCGGAGATCGGTTGGAAGCAATTTGCGGACAAACAGAATATCCGTAGTCGTTTTCGGATACCTGCCTGGGTTTGGCAGGTAGCGGCGGCTTGTTTGCTGCTTGCCGGCTATGGCATTTATCGGATGATCGGGCAGCAACAACCCGAATGGGTGGTTATTACTGCCGATGCAGGGCAGGGAAAAGAAGTCTTTTTGCCCGACAGTTCGCAAGTATCATTGGCTGCCTTTGCCGAATTGCGGTATGATGCGAAGCGCTATGGTAAAGAAAACCGGCAGGTAGAATTAAAGGGAAAAGCATTCTATCAAGTGAAGCATCGGGAAAATCTTCCTTTTCGGGTACAGACACATTTGGGAAATGTCGTCGTTTTAGGAACATCTTTTTTAGTGCGCGAGCTGCAAAACCAGATGGAAGTTCAGGTATTGCAGGGACGTGTCCGAATGGAAGCTGGAAAGAAACAACCGGTTTTGCTGGAAGCCGGTATGTCTGCCCGGTATTCGGAAACGGATGAAGACCTGCAAGTGTTACAAGAGGCAGACGAGAATTGTTTGTCTTGGAAAACCGGAGAACTGGTTTTCCGGGAAACTCCTTTGTCTAAAGTCATCCATGACATCGAGGTTTGTTATGAGGTTAAGTTGAAAGACCTTTCCGGAGCTTCGGATTCGTTGAGGCTGTCCGCTTCCTTTAAGAAGAAACCGGTAGAAGAAGTGCTGCTGGTTATTAATCAGACATTAGATACCCAATTGGTAATAGAGAAAAGCAAGAGATAAATGATACTCAGGATTCGAATACTGATAATCCTATGGTTGATAGGTATGTGTTGGAACCGAGTGATGGCTACGGAACCGATTGTTTCTTTTTCGGTACGAGATATGCCGGTTGAACAGGTTTTGCTTTTGCTTGAGAAGCAGACCGGCTTACAGGTTTCCTTTGAATCGTCGTTGCTTGAACAAATGAAGCCTGTCACGTTATCGGTGAAGAAGCAAACCCTGTCGGTCTGTTTGTATGAATTGTTTCAAGGCTATGATATAGATTGGCAAGTAACGGATAGCTATTTGATCCTCAAACGCCGGCGACTTGCCGATTATTCCCCGAAAGATTCGATCAAGATGGTTTCTTTGCAGGAGTTTGTGGTCGAAGCCGACAGCTTGAGGCGGTCGTTTGCCTTGACGAATGAGCCGGGGAAAGAATTGTTGTCCGGTAACCAGATTCGTCGTTTGCCGGTTTTTATGGGACAACCGGATTTAATCAAGAGTTTACAGCATCTTCCGGGCGTTGCTACCGGTACGGAAGGACTTTCGGGTATGTATGTGCGTGGAGGAAATAATGATGAGAATTTGTTTCTGATTGATGGAATGCCGGTGTATCAGATTAATCATTTGGGCGGGTTGTTCTCGGCATTCAACTCGGATGTTATCGATAAGCTGGATTTTTATAAAGGATTCTTCCCGGCACGCTACGAAGGACGTTTGTCGTCTGTTACGGATATTCAGACGAAAAGTGGTAATATGCAGTCTTGGCACGGGGGATTCAATATCGGATTGATACAAGGCTTGTTGAATCTGGAAGGACCTTTGGTGAAAGATAAACTGTCGGTTCATGTCTCTGTACGACGGACATGGGCTGATTTGCTGGCTATCCCGACATTGGCTATTATCAGTAAGATTAATAAAGAAACGCATACCGGACGTTATTCCTTTCATGATATCAATGCCCGGATGGATTATCGGCATTCCGATCGTAGCCTTTGGTCGTTAAGTGTCTTTTCGGGTGATGATGTGTTCAGCCTTACGAATAAAGTAAATAATAATTATGCGAACGCCAAGGAAAGCAACCATTATAAGGTTCGTTGGGGAAATCTGGCGGCTTCATTGAACTGGCGTTATCGGTTGTCTGATCATTTTCATACCTTATTGACAGCTTCTTATACCCGATACCGGAGTAAATTGCGTTATTCAGACGAAGAATACTCGTATGTAGATGATGTGTATAAAAAGAATTCCGTTTTTTCTACGATGGTTTCCGGCATCGATGACGGACGTATAACCGCCCAGTTGGAATATACTCCTTCTTCCAAGCACCGGATTCAAGGCGGACTTTCGGCTCGTTTACAGGCGTTTCGTCCGGAATATGAAGAGATAAACCAGATAGAAGAATCTGTACCTACGCAGATTCGGCAGAAGAATGTACAGCGGATGCTGGGAAATGAAACCGTCCTTTTCGTAGAAGACCGTTTTACTCCTTCAGAACCTTTACGGATCGATGCCGGGATTTCGCTGTCTTCTTTCTATCTGGATCGTACCTGGTACTGGTCTTTACAGCCTCGTTTCTCGCTTCGCTATTTATGGAACGAACGTTGGTCTGCCAAGCTGGCCTATTCGCGGATGCACCAGGCTGTCCATCAGTTACCGGCTTCTTATCTGGAATTGCCGACAGATATCTGGCTGCCCAGTTGTAGTGGCGTGAAGCCTTCGGTATCCGACCATGTTTCTACGGGTGTTTATTTCTCTCCGAATCGGGATTATAGCTTTTCCATGGAAGGTTATTTCAAGTATATCCAGCATTTGGCCGATTTCAAACCTTGGGTAAATCGGTATCCGGACGGTATGGCTTGGCAGGAAAAGCTGACCGAAGGTGTCGGACGGGCGTATGGTTTGGAATGGATGGCTCGGAAAGAAACCGGCAAGTTAACCGGATGGATTGGTTATACCTTGTCTTGGTCGGAACGGAAGTTTGAAGCCTATAATATGGGGCATTATTTCCCTTCTCGCTATGATAACCGCCATAAAGTGAATATTGTCGCATCCTATAAGTTCAACGAAAAGATCGAATTAAATGCTTCCTGGTTTTTATCTTCCGGGAATTGGATGACGATTGTCCCTGAATCACAGGAAGACTGGCCTTATTTATATCGGAATAATTATCAGTTGCCTTTCAATCATCGGTTGGATTTGGGCTTGAATATTTACCGGAAGAAGAAAAAAGGCCGGATGGGAATTTGGAATATTAGTATTTATAATGCATATTGCCAGCGGAATCCGACAATTGCTTGGGCCGAATGGAGCGAGGGAACGTGGGTGAAGATTCGTCAGTTGTCTTTATTCCCGATTATTCCTTCTTTTTCTTATACCTATAAATTCTGATGTTTATGAAGTCTCGGTTATATCTGGTTTGCTTGGTTTGTGTATTGGCCTTTTCCGCCTGTTGGAAAGATGTCTGGGTAAATATCGATATAGAAAATCCGGTGTTGGAAATAAATACCATGCTGGTTCCTGATTCGGTGATAAAGCTTCGGCTGGATGCAACGAGTTATTTGAATGGCATGTCGTTCAGGGAACTGAATCAACAGTCGGATGTTCGTTTATGGGTAAACGATGAATTCAAAGAATCTCTTCGTTTGGAACATGATGCGGAGTGGGGGTATTTCTATTTTATATCTGACTACCATTTGCGGGAAACCGACCGAGTACGATTGGAAGCTCGTTGTAAAGGATATCCGGATGCCTGGGTGGAGACAGAAGTGCCTTCGGTGGTTCCGATTGATACGTTTATTACAGTTCTGCACAATGATACGGTGAGCGGGCGGATATGGGCTTCTTGTGAATTCCGGTTTACGGATGTCCCGGCAGAAAAGAATTATTATGCTTTTACCGTTTATCCGGAGTTTGTATATCCAGATTCGCTGACAGACGAAAATACTCCAATTTATAATTATTACCCATATCATCTTTATCTGGTCAGTGATCCCGTCTTTAAGTATATACCTACTACGATTGAATATTTATTAGGGGAAGAAGAAGAGAAAGGAACGGCGCTTTTCTTTGATGACAGTTATATTGACGGGCGAACCTATTCGATACGTTTTTCTTTAGATTTTACGAATCCTTATTGGGGCGGCGGATATTATGGCCTGGAGAATTTGGATTCACTCAAGTTACTTCTTAACTTTAGTTCGGAGTCGCTTAGCGGATATTATAGCAATGTTTCGCATTGGGCTTCCAAAGGAATGTTGGAAGGTAATCTGTCGGAAGTCGGACTGGCTGATCCGGTTTCTGCCTATAGCAATGTGCATCAAGGCACAGGATTTGTGTGGGGACTAGCCGTAGCTGTTTGGGAAAATACATTACCTTTCCCCAAAGACTCTATATCCAAATAAACAGTTGGCTAGCGGTTAGAAACCTAAACGGAAGCGGGAACCGGCATTGCCGAATGGATAAAACATAAACTGTGGTTCCATCCGGTTGTTGAAGTAGTTGTGTTGGTAGTTCACTCCGATACCGAAACCGAAATCATCCGAGACTTTGAATTCCATAGATCCGCCTACGTTGGTCCGGTTCATCCAGGGATTGGCTACCATGAAAGGATCGGCCTTGTTATCTCCGTAGAAAGCGTATGAACCCCATGCCCGCATTGCCATCCAATCGGTTAATTCATAACGGGCTGTCGCGTTGACTCCGCCCCAATAACTTGGGTGAGGCGTGTAAGGCGTATAGTATCTTCCGGCAAAACCTCCGGTTGTAACCGTAAACGAACCTGCGCGGTGACTGACAGCCATACTGGCAATGTTAACTCCGCCCAATGCCGGCCAGGTTTCTTGCCTGCCATTCACCAGTACAGCCGTGTTGAAGGCTACCGGCTTGATATACCATTCATCATAATCAAGAGCCATCGGGTTGATACGCCATAACATGGGGGTGTAAGGATTGAAGAATGGGCGATAGGCTTCCGATAAAACATTCATGTTGGCCGGACGATCGGCTTCCTGCAGATACGAATAATCGGTAAAAATGTATTCCACCCGGTTGAAAGAAGTGTATTTACGGTAGGCTTCGGCATATTTTTCCTGCAAACGCCGATTCTGTTCCGAAACAGAAGTATAACTTTTGTAAGTGGCTTCCGGAACTTTGATCTCGTAGTTCGTTTCTGAAGGAATGGCGAAAAGTTTCCCTTCTTTATCGACAATGAATTTTAATGTTGATTGGGCGTGGATGGAACATAAACTACTCAAACATAGACCTATTATCAGACAACACTTCTTCATAATCCCTCCTTTTTTACAAATGTAGGGATTATAATCGGGCTTCCTTCCTTTTTTTATCCGAAAGAACTCTATTTTTTGTTAAACCCTCGTTACTTTTCATATTTTTGACAGCTGTCAAAAAGCTTTTCCATAGTTGTCAAAAAGCTTTAGCACATATATGGAAAAGCTTTATCACAGTTGTCAAAAAATTAATTCCTAACGGGAATTTACTTTGCTTGCTTTAGGCAAGAGAAGATGGGTTTCAAAGATAAAAAATGAAAAATGAGGAGAATTTTTGAGGGAATACGTTTGGTCTTTACATTTTTTTTGTACATTTGCCCATTAGAAAAGCACATTTATTAAAAATAAAGATTTATGGAAGTTAAGAAATCGCCGAAAGCGGACTTGGAAGGCGGCATTGGCATGAGTATCCTGATGGGTATGATTGTTGGTTTGGCTGTTTTATTCGTAGGCTTCGAATGGGGTACGAAAGATGTCCAGGTTGTATCTGCAGACGAAGGAGTTGCAGATATTATCGCTGAAGAAGAAATTGAAATTACGAGACCGGAGAACACGCCTCCTCCACCACCTCCACCACCAGCACCAGCTGTAGCTGAAGTATTGACTGTTGTGGAAGACGATGTGGAATTGGAGCAGCAGGAAATTATTTCATCTGAAGATGATGCTTCAGCTGCTCAGACAGAAACATTCGTGGCACCGGTAGTTGAAGAAGAGGAAGAAGAAGAATCTGCACAGCAGATCTTTACCGTAGTAGAAAAGCAGCCGGAATTCCCGGGTGGTACTGCCGAACTGTTTAAGTATTTGAACAAAGCTATCAAGTATCCGGTAATTGCACAGGAAAACGGTATCCAAGGTCGTGTAGTTTGTTCTTTCGTTGTAAACCGAGATGGTTCTATTGTAGATATCCAGGTAATGCGTGGTGTTGACCCGTCATTGGATAAGGAAGCTATGCGTGTGATTAGCGAAATGCCGAAATGGAAACCAGGTGAACAGCGTGGTAAACCAGTACGTGTAAGATTTATCTTGCCGGTACAGTTCCGTTTGCAATAATTTAATTGTTTGGATAGAAAGAAGGCTGCACTTTTTGAAGTGCGGCCTTTTTTCATAAATAAGAATTTTTGAGTTGATAAGTTTAGGTGGTTATCAATTTATAAGTTGTATCTTTGTAGGGTTGTGAGTTGGAGTGGTGAACTCAGAAACTCAGATCCGGAAACTGAATAACTCAAAAAACGAAATACGTGATGCTGTCATTTGAAGAAATAAGAAAAAACGTAGAAAAAGCAATCAGTGAGTTGCGTTTCGACTATCCGCCCAAAAGTTTATACGACCCGATTGAATACACATTGGCGTTGGGAGGAAAACGGATTCGTCCGGCGTTGGTGTTGATGGCTTATAATCTATATAAGGAAGCAGTGGAGGAAGCGATGGCTCCGGCTATCGGTTTGGAAGTCTTTCATAACTTTACCTTGCTGCACGACGACTTGATGGATGAGGCCGACAAGCGACGGAACAAACCGACGGTGCATAAAGTATGGAATGCTAATACGGCCATTCTGTCTGGAGATGCCATGTTGATTGCTGCTTATCAGCTGATAGGGAAAACGCCTGCCTGTCATTTGAAACCAGTCTTTGACTTATTTACGCAAACAGCTCTTGAAATCTGTGGCGGACAGCAATACGATATGGAATTTGAAACGCGTACCGATGTGACGGAAGCGGAATATATTGAGATGATCCGTCTGAAAACAGCTGTGCTGTTGGCTTGTGCGCTAAAGATGGGAGCTATTTTGGCCGATGCTCCGGCCGAAGATGCCGAACATCTGTATCAGTTTGGTATTCATATCGGACTGGCATTCCAATTGCAGGATGATTTGCTGGATGTATATGGAGATACGGAAACTTTCGGAAAGAATATCGGTGGAGATATCTTGTGCGACAAGAAAACGTTCTTGTTGATTAACGCATTCCGTCTTGCCAATGAACAACAACGCAATGAATTGAACCGGTGGATAGGTGCTAAACCTGAAAATCCGGAAGAAAAGATTGCAGCCGTTACCTATATATATAATGAGTTACGCCTGAAAGAACTTTCGGAACAAAAGATAGAAAGTTACTTCGCCCGTGCGATGGAACATTTGGATGCCGTAAAGGTACAGCCGGAGAAGAAAGCCGTATTGAAACAACTCAGTGAACGATTAATGAACCGAAAGTCGTAAGATGAAACTGATCGATACACATAATCATATTTATCTGGAAGAATTTGATCCGGAACAAGACGCCTTGATTCGGGAAGGACAGGATTCAGGCATTGAAGCCTTGCTGTTGCCGAACGTTGATCTGGAAACAATAGACCGGATGCATGCAATTTGTGACCGTTATCCGGACTATCTTTTTCCGATGATGGGCTTGCATCCAACCAGTGTGCAGGCAGATTATGCAGCCGACCTGAAGAAAGTCGAGTCCTGTTTCGGGAAACGGACGTACTGTGCCGTGGGAGAAATCGGGATTGACTTGTATTGGGACAAGACTTATCGGACACAGCAGATCGAAGTATTCGAAGAACAGCTGCGCTGGAGTTTGGATTTGGATCTTCCGGTAGCTATTCATACGCGTGAAGCTTTTCCGGATGTGTTTGATAGTATTTATAAGGTAGGTGCGGATAAGCTGAAAGGAGTATTCCATAGTTTTTGTGGGACAGCCGAAGATTTGGAAACCGTTAAGAAACTTCCCGGATTCAAGATCGGAATCAACGGAGTGGTTACATTCAAGAATTCGAAGCTGGGAGAAGTACTTCAGGCAACAGATCTTTCACAGATTGTCTTGGAAACCGATGCTCCTTATTTGGCTCCGGTGCCATTCCGAGGGAAAAGGAATGAACCGGTTTATATTTGGAAAACGGCCGAGAAATTGGCTCAAATTTATCAAACAACCGTAGAAAACGTGGTTTCACTGACTCGAACCAATGCGATTGTCCTGTTTAAAAATGTGAATAAAATAATATAGTTGTATAATTTACATTTTACTTAAAATTTCTTTCCTAGATATTGTGCATATATCAATCAAAAAGTTTAGATTTGTGCACTGAAACGTTTGTAATTGGGAAAAAATTCGTAATTTGCACTCGTTTTAGAGAAAGAAGGCTCTCAAGGAGAGATGCTCGAGTGGTTGAAGAGGCACGCCTGGAAAGCGTGTATACGCCTAAAGCGTATCGCGGGTTCGAATCCCGCTCTCTCCGCAAGTCGGAGACTGTAAAGCTTGAAAAATGAAATAAACAAATATGAGAATTATTAATCTTAAAAATTAAACACACAATGAAAAAGTATTTTGCAAAGACATTCTTGGGCTTGTGTGCCCTTGGAACTTCTACGGTAGCATTTGCGCAGGAAGCGGCAGCTCCGGCTGTAGAAACTGGTTGGTATCAAGCGTTGAAAGTGAAGTTCATCGAAGGTGGTGCTGACTTCATGAGCTCAGTCGCAATCGTATTGATTTTCGGTTTGGCATTCTGCTTGGAAAGAATCATCTATTTGAACTTAGCTGAAATCAACACGCAGAAATTCCTGAAAGGTTTGGAAGACGCGTTGGACAAAGGCGACGTAGAAAGTGCTAAGACATTGGCTCGTGACACACGCGGACCTATTGCTTCTATCGCTTATCAAGGTTTGATGAGATTGGATCAAGGTATCGACGTGGTTGAAAAATCAATCGTATCTTACGGTGGTGTACAAGGTGGTTTGTTAGAGAAGAACCTTTCTTGGGTAACATTGTTCATCGCAATGGCTCCGTCATTAGGATTCTTGGGAACTGTGGTAGGTATGGTCATGGCGTTCGATAAGATCGAACAAGTTGGTGATATCAGCCCGACGGTCGTTGCAGGTGGTATGAAAGTGGCCTTGATCACGACTATCGGTGGTTTGATCGTAGCTTTGATTCTGCAGGTATTCTACAACTATTTGTTGACAAAGGTCGAGGCTTTGTTGAACCAGATGGAAGATGCATCTGTAACATTGGTTGACTTGGTTTACAAATATAACCTCAAATTCAAAAAGTAAAAAATATGGCTGTAACTAAGATAAGAAAACTATCAAGCTGGACAGTGCTGTTAATCTCATTGATTACAGTAGTTGTTGTCGGCATATTTTTCGGAGGCGGGGTCGTCGATCCGGCTGCTGAAGTAAAAGATTACGTGTATACAGAGCTTCTGTTGAACTGGACTTATTTGGTATTTTTCCTTACTATCATCGCTTTGGTGGTATTGGGCGTTTGGCAGTACGCGTCTGTGTTGAAGACAAACCCGAAGTCGGCAGTCATGTCGCTCGTAGTGTTGGTTCTTTTCGCGCTGTTGCTTATCATTACCTATTCAATCGGTGATGGTACGCCGTTGACTACATTGAATGCGGATTCACAGACTTATAACACTTCCTTCTGGTTGAAGTGTACAGACATGTGGATTCAATCAACAATTGTATTGTTCCTTTTGATTATTGCTGCCATTGCTTGGGGTACAATAAAGAGAATAATGAGTAAGTAAAGAATTTAAGACAGAAAAGTAAGTATGGGTAAAAGAAAAACACCGGGTGTTAATGCTTCTTCGTCTGCCGATATTGCTTTCATGTTGCTTCTATTCTTTCTTATGACTTCATCTATGGATACGGACCAAGGTTTACCAAGACGTTTGCCGCAGCCCGTTCCTAAAGATCAGAAGACAGATACAGAGGTTGATATCAAGAAACGTAACCTGTTGGTGGTTTTGGTTAGTAGTACGAACCAAATCATGTGCGGCGGTGAGTTGACGGATATTAAGCAACTGAAGGATAAGGTAAAGGAGTTCATTGACAATCCTTATAACGATGCACATCTGCCTGAAAAGACAGAAGTCGACGTTCCGTATTTCGGAAAGACGATGGTGACGAAGAACCATGTGATTTCGTTGCAGAACGACCGTGGTACTTCTTATCAGGCATACATTGATGTTCAGAATGAGCTGGCAAGAGCTTATACTGAATTGCGTGATGATATTTCAAAGAAGAAATTCGGCAAGGCTTTTGCAGATTTAGACGAAGACCAGCAGAAAGCTGTTCAACAGATTTATCCGCAAAAGATTTCGGAAGCTGAACCTAAAAACTATGGAGGTAAGTAACGATGGGAAAGTTTAGTAAAGCAGGCGGACGTGAAATGCCTGAATTGAACACGTCATCATTACCTGACTTGGTATTCGCGTTCTTGTTCTTCATCATGATGGTAACATCAATGCGTGAAGTAACTTTGAAAGTGCAATTCAAGGCTCCTCAGGCTACCGAGCTTCAGAAATTGGAAAAGAAATCATTGGTTACTTTCATCTATGTTGGTAAGCCGACTCCTGACTTGCAGAAGAAATTCGGTTCTGAAACACGTATTCAGTTGAACGACCAGTTTGCTGAAACTTCAGAAATTCAGGATTATATCGCTCAGGAGAAGTCAAGTATGAAAGAGGAAGATCAGCCGTTTATGACTGTATCAATCAAAGCTGATAAAGATACCAAAATGGGTATTATCACCGATATTAAGCAAGCACTTCGTGAAGCGTATGCTTTGAAGATTAGTTATTCTGCTGCTAAGCGTATTGAATAATTAATGCTTGATTGATAAATGAATAAGAAAGTCCCTTGATCCTTTTGGGTCAAGGGATTTTTTTGCTTTAGAGAGATTTGAGTGACAATACAAAATATTTTCTCGTTTCTTGCTTGAAAAGTATAAGAATATCGTTATATTTGTATCAAAATGTAAGTTTGCATAATTTAAATCGTATTTATTATGGCACACCATCAGTTAGATGAACTAGATGAGAAAATATTAAAGTTAATTATAGGTAACGCGCGAATGCCTTTTTTGGAAGTGGCTCGTGAATGTAATGTTTCTGGTGCAGCAATTCATCAACGTATCCAGAAACTTACGAACTTAGGCGTTATAAAAGGCTCTGAATTTATTGTAGATAACACGAAAGTAGGATATGAGACTTGTGCTTATATCGGTTTGTATTTAAACTCTCCGGGACAGTTTCCCACCGTAACAGAGGCTTTGAAGAAGATTCCTGAAGTTGTAGAATGTCATTATACAACGGGGCAGTATGATTTGTTTATTAAGATTTATGCGAAGAATAATCAGCATTTGCTGAGTATTATCCATAACAAATTACAGCCGCTCGGTTTGGCGCGTACGGAGTCTTTGATTTCCTTTAAGGAAGCTTTCAAACGTCAGTTGCCGATCGATCTGAGTGATGATGAATAATAAGAATAGGAGTGAAGAACTGATTATTCGTCGTGCGCAGTTGTCAGACTTGAAGGATATCATGCCTGTGTTTGCTTGTGCGCGTCGTTTTATGGCTCAGACCGGTAATCCTACACAATGGGCTGATGGTTATCCTGAACCTTCCTTTATAGCTGAAGAAATAGCCAGCGGACACTGCTACGTATTCGTCGATCCATCAGGGAAGATCGTAGCCACTTTCTGTTATATTGAGGGCGATGATCCGACTTATCATGTAATTGAAGGCGGGAAATGGTTGAATGAAGCGCCTTATGCAGTGTTGCATCGGTTGGCTTCGGATGGAAGTTATTCAGGAATTGCAGACTTATGTTTGGATTGGTGCTTCACAAAGACTGCTAACTTGCGTGCAGATACTCATCAGGATAATAAAGTACTTCAGCATATTTTATTGAAGCATGGCTTTACGTATTGCGGAATTATTTATGTGCGCAATCACTCTCCACGCTTAGCCTATCATAAGATTCTTTGAGATGGTAATTGAAATATAAAGCAAAGGCGTACTTCTTGTTTTAGGAAGTGCGCCTTTGCTTTATTTATTCCTTAGAGTGAATTTAATAGCGTATTTGCTTTTTCTACCACTTCTTGCCACGGAAGCTGGCTGTTGTTGATATCTTTTGTGCGGATCTCTTCCAGCACCTTATCCAGTTCCTCCAGGTTTGCACCTTCTTTGCGTAATATCCTTACTTTTTCTGCTGCTTCAATGCCATCAATCAACCGTTCGAATCGGATGGATGAGCGAAGATACGGATAGACCAGATAAGTATCTCCTGAACTCCAATTGCCGAAGCGGGAATCATATTGCGGATTTTCCGGCCATGAGTTGTAAGCCCAGCGAAGCATACCGTCATAATCGCAGGCAAGACCATACCAGCCTAATAATTCGGCCTCGTATGGATGAGAGAAAGTAAATGTATTTGGATAGAACGGACCGCAACAAACGTAGAATGTTGTATTTAAGCCATTGGCACGGCGGGCAACGATATCGTCATGATCGGCCTTTTGTCCTTGTGATACGCAAACATCACGCATCATATTATACTTCTTATACGATTTGTGATTATCAGCAATGGCAAATCCCATTTCCGGAGCACATTTTTCCAATACTTTTACTGCTGCATCCATTTGCTCCGGTGAACGTTCATCCATGGCTATGTTGGTAATGCCTAACCAACCTTTTTCATCCAAATGTTTCTTGAAGTCAGCTAAGAAAGGTTCCCACATTTGAGCAAATTCGGGTTTTCCCGGTGTTGCGACAACGGTAACCTTTTTGTTCCCGGCTTCATCGAAGTAATCCAATTCACAATTCCATGGAACCATCGAATAACAATTGATCATGCGGTTGATACCGATTGACAACATCATTTCTACCCAGCGATCGAATACCTGGTAATCATAGCTCCAACTGCCATCTTTATGTCGCGTCCATTTGATCATGTCTTCGTAGGCATCGTAACATTGATGATTCCAGGGATCTTTATTGAGCGTGGCGGTAATAACTTTCTGACCGGCTTTTGCCAAAGGAATCATCGTCTGTCTTAAGGCTTCGAAGTGTTCGTCGCTCCACATCTGTAAACCTTCTGCCCGTGCTACTGCTGATGGATGTTGCCATAAATCCAGATGGTAACTCCATTGGTCGGGTGTTGGTAGCAGATGGTCAATTACTTTCAGTTGGATCGGGAATGAAATCTTTCCCTTGTCTTGACTTTTGACCGTTACTGTAGAAGTATAAACACCAGCAACGGCATCTTGCGGTACTTGGATCGTAATCCATACCGGACGAGTTGTGCGGGGAGCCATATCGAAACGAGACAATGAATCCAACATATCCGGCATCAATACGCTAGGACCGCCTTTCTTGAACTCCGGAGAATTAATATCTGCCAGTGTGTATCTTACGAAACGAGCCTGAGCAATCGTACCCGGTAAAGATGCATTGTCTGCTTTGAAGTCATCAATATGACAGGTGACGCCATTGGCGCCTTCAGCAGCCCAAAGAAGAAGTTGTGCGGAGGCTTTTTCTCCACGCCAGGCAGCTAATGCACAAGGTTTGTCTGCTGAAACCTGAGGGACTTCACTACGAGAGTAGCGCCAATCAATACTTCCCCATGCACCATTCAGCTGTTTTCCTGTCTGGTCCCAGAGGTTTTCTGCTTCAGTACTAATGGCTACCGGATCTTCTGCTTCCTGAAATGTCGTAACAGGAACATACTTTTGCTCTTGACAATCGAAGAATGCAAGAGCTAGAAATGCAAGCATTGTGTTTTTCAATTCCATACTATTTATTTTAATTGAATAAATCATGAACGATTATTGATTCATTTGCTAACTAAGAAATCTTTATTCGCCCAGGGCGAACATATATTCGGTGTGGGCGATTATATATTCAACGCGGGTGAATATATAATCAGCGTGGGCGAACAAAGTAAAATTCATCTATTCTTTCATAAAACAATGTTATTATCAAAAGTATTGCTTGATGGATGAACTGAATTAGAATTTGTCAAAAAAAGAAGGTGCGCCCAACGTCTTGATTGGTAATACCAGTAAACGTTTTGACGCACCTTGTTTTTATGCGGATTTCTTAATTAGAATTCTGCATTATTCGGAGTACGCGGGAACGGAATCACATCGCGGATGTTGGCCATACCTGTAACGAATAATAACAATCGTTCGAAACCAAGACCAAAACCAGAATGAGGAACCGTACCGAAACGGCGAGTATCCAAATACCACCACATATCTTTCATCGGGATATTCAATTCCTGAATGCGGTTGTAAAGCTTGTCGTAATCAGCCTCACGTTCAGAACCACCGATGATTTCACCGATCTTCGGGAACAGAACGTCCATAGCACGAACGGTCTTTCCGTCTTCGTTCTGTTTCATATAGAACGCCTTGATTTCTTTCGGGTAATCTGTCAGGATAACCGGACGTTTGAAATGTTCTTCCACCAAGAAACGTTCGTGTTCTGAAGCCAAATCAACACCCCAGTAAACCGGGAATTCGAATTTGTGGCCTTTTGCAACAGCTTCTTCCAGAATCTTGATACCTTCTGTATAAGGTAAGCGGACGAATTCGTCTTTCAAGACACCTTGCAAGCGTTCGATCAAGCCTTTGTCGAACATATCGTTCAGGAATTTAACATCGTCCATGCAATTGTCGAGAGCCCATTGTACGCAGTACTTGATGAATTCTTCTGCCAATTCCATGTTGTCGTTGATGTCATTGAAGGCAACTTCCGGTTCAATCATCCAGAACTCAGCCAAGTGACGAGGAGTATTGGAGTTTTCAGCGCGGAAAGTCGGACCGAATGTATAGATCTGACCCAAAGCTGTTGCAGCCAATTCACCTTCCAACTGACCAGAAACCGTCAGACTTGTTTGCTTTCCGAAGAAGTCATCGTCGTAAAGGATAGAGCCGTTCTCGTCTTTCTTCAAGTTATACAGGTTCTTCGTAGTTACCTGGAACATCTGTCCTGCACCTTCACAGTCGGAAGCCGTGATAATAGGTGTATGGAAGTAGAAGAAACCTTTGTCATGGAAGAATTTATGAATCGCATAAGCCATGTTATGACGAATACGGAAAACGGCACCGAATGTATTCGTACGCGGACGCAAGTGAGCGATTTCACGTAAGAACTCCATCGAGTGACCTTTCTTCTGCAACGGATAAGTAGCCGGATCAGCTGTACCGTAGATTTCAATTTCGGTAGCTTGGATTTCGACTGACTGACCTTTTCCTTGCGACTGCACTAAAGTACCGTTTACACTGATACTGGCACCAGTCGTGATCGGTTTCAGAAACTCTTCACCTAATTTATCTACATCAACAACGATTTGAACATTATTTATTGTAGAACCGTCGTTCAGCGCAATAAAGTTTACTTGTTTGCTGCCACGGCGAGTACGAACCCAACCTTTTACATTAACGGTAGAGCCAAAAGCTGTGCTTTTGAGCAAATCTACAATCTTTGTTCTTTTTATTGTTTCCATTATATTATTAGTTTTATTATTCGAAAGCACCCATGCGCAATGCGTTTACTTCTTTTTCGTTCAGATAACGCCATTTACCGCGGCCCAGGTTTTTCTTCGTCAGACCGGCGAAATATACACGATCCAATTTAACGACGTGGTAACCTAATGATTCGAAGATACGACGAACAATACGGTTACGGCCTGAATGGATTTCGATACCTACCTGGCTCTTGTCTGTTTCGCTTGCATAGCTGATAGCGTCTGCATGGATTTCACCGTCTTCCAGTTCCAAACCGTTGGCGATTTTCTCCATATCTTCTACAGAAACGTTCTTATCCAACCATACATGATAGATCTTCTTCTTCTTGAATGACGGATGAGTCAGTTTAGAAGCCAGATCACCATCGTTCGTTAATAACAATACACCGGTTGTATTTCGGTCCAGACGGCCTACCGGATAGATTCTTTCTGTACAAGCGTGTTTTACCAAATCCATTACAGTCAGACGTTCCTGTGGATCATCAGATGTAGTCACACAGTTCTTCGGTTTGTTCAGGATGATGTAAACCTTGCTTTCAATCTGAACCGGTTTGTCGTTGAAAGTTACTTTATCTGAACGAGTAATCTTTGTACCCAATTCTGTTACTACAACGTCGTTTACTTTTACATTACCTGCCTGGATGAATTCATCTGCCTCACGACGAGAGCAAACACCTGCATTCGACAAGAATTTGTTCAAACGGATCGGTTCGTTCGGGTCTGCCAATACTTCCTTATACTTTAATTGTTTCTGGAAGTTGTATTTAGCATTCGGATTGTAATTGTTAGAACGACGATTGTTGTTATTGTTCGGACGACGATTGTTGTTATTACGTCCGTTGTTTGCGTTATAACGGCCGCCACCGTATGCGTTTCCGCCACCGTAGTTATTACCGTATGGACGTGGAGCTGCTCCGCGATTATCCTGACGGTTATCGAAGTTTGTACGGTTTTCACCTACACGCGGTCTTCTTTTCTTTACCGGTGCACCTTCCGGGTTGTTAGGTAAAGCATTGGGGTTGCTGCTATAAACCGGACGGTTGAAAGCACGTTGATCGTTGTTCGGATTGTAGGCCGGACGATTTCCATACTGACGGTTTTGATTATACCCTCCGTCACGATTCGGATTGTTGTAATTCGCGTTACGGTTATTACCATACTGGCGGTTGTTTCCATATCCGCCACGATTGTCATAACGTTGCTGATAACCTTGGTTGCCATAATCATTATACGACTGGCGATCTCCATAAGAACGATAACCTCCTCGGTCATTGTTTGCCGGTCGGTTGTACGGTCTGCGTTCATAGTTACCTTCCTGACGGTTGTAACCAGCGTTATAAGGTCTTCCACCGTCTTCTGCATTTTCTCTGTAGCCCGTTACTTTTCTTGGGCGTGCTGCTGGCTGCTGCTGTGCCTCGTCTCTTTCTTCTGTACTCATTGTTGTATTTTATTATAATAAAGGTTTATAATTGATAGCCTCACGGCTACCTTTGATTTTTTATTGTATGATTAAAATTAGGAGATAAAATAGCATTGATTCTGTTTATTATCAAAGTAGTCCGGTTGATCGATTAGCAATTGTCCGGAACTACTTTGATGCCCTTTTTCTCCTTGTTTTTAAATTCCTGTATAATTATGCGGTGTAATCGCTCTTAATTCTTCTTTTACGCGATCACTGACCTGCAATGTTTCAATAAAATCTTTGATCGACTGTTCGGTGATGCCTGCATTGGTACGGGTAAGCGCCTTCAATGCTTCGTAGGGTTTCGGATAACCTTCCCGGCGTAAAATCGTTTGGATTCCTTCTGCCACGACTGCCCAACATTTGTCAAGGTCTGCTTCCAAGGCTTTCTCGTTCAGCAATAATTTACCCAGACCTTTTAACAGACTCTTGAAGGCAATTTCGATGTGTGCCATCGGAACACCAATATTTCTCAGAACCGTTGAGTCTGTCAAGTCACGCTGTAAGCGGGAAATCGGAAGCTTTGTTGATAAATGTTCCAGGATTGCGTTGGCAATTCCTAAGTTTCCTTCTGCATTTTCGAAGTCGATCGGATTGACTTTATGCGGCATGGCCGATGAACCTACTTCGCCAGCTTTGATTTTCTGCTTGAAATATTCCATCGAAATATATTGCCAGAAGTCGCGGTTCAAGTCAATCAGGATGGTATTGATTCGTTTCATGCCATCGAAGATAGCACCCAGATTGTCGTAGTTGGAGATTTGTGTTGTCCACTCTTCGCGTTGTAATCCTAATGACTCACTGACGAACTTGTTACCGAAAGCTTTCCAGTCATATTCCGGATAAGCCACGTGATGCGCGTTGAAGTTTCCGGTAGCACCTCCGAATTTGGCTGAAACAGGTATTGCCTTCAATAGGTTCAGTTGCTGTTTCAAGCGATAAACGAACACCATGATTTCTTTTCCTAAGCGGGTAGGAGAAGCCGGTTGTCCGTGAGTCTTGGCCAACATCGGGATATTCATCCATTCATTTGCATACGTCTCTAATGTCTGGATCACTTCTTCCAGTCCTGGATAATAAACCTCATTCAGCGCTTCTTTCAGCGATAAGGGAATAGACGTGTTGTTGATGTCTTGTGATGTCAGTCCGAAATGAATGAACTCATGATATTTTTCAGCCAGGAAATGGTCTGTTTTTTCTTTGATGAAATACTCAACGGCTTTGACATCATGGTTGGTTACCTTCTCAATTTCTTTTACTCGCAAAGCATCTTCTTCCGTAAAATCTTTATAAACATTGCGAAGCCAAGTTTTTACTTCTTCCGTATTTAATTCACTTAATTGCGGAAGATATTCAGACAGAGCTATCAAATACTCAATCTCCACGCGCACTCTATATCTAATCAGCGCGAATTCAGAAAAATAAGCTGCCAGGTTCTCAGCTTTGTTCCAATATCGCCCGTCAACAGGCGAGATGGCTGTTAGTGTCGATAGTATCATTTTTCCTTTAATACATTATATATTATGTAGAGTTGCAAAGTTAATGCTTTTCCTGGTATGTATATGCAAAAGCAAAGTTTTTTTTATTTTTTTCTCCGAAAATGTTTGGAGGTTTCAAAAAAAGCCGTACCTTTGCACCGTCTTAAAGAGATAAGGCGTACAAAACATGATGAATGAAAAGGGCGTTTAGCTCAGCTGGTTCAGAGCATCTGCCTTACAAGCAGAGGGTCG